>Ga0209603_1000168_pt1 | contig 86656 bp, 87 predicted proteins | sample COGITO_mtgs_1206_FD_184812 | JGI IMG/M metagenome (GOLD analysis project Ga0209603, IMG submission 184812) | Pelagic marine microbial communities from North Sea - COGITO_mtgs_120607 (SPAdes) (version 2) | ecosystem: Environmental > Aquatic > Marine > Epipelagic ...
TAATATTCATGGGTTAGCAAAGTGAACTTTATCTAGGAATAGACTAAAAGTTTATAACGGTGGAAATATAAAAGCGACTGTGGAATACAGGAGTAGGTAGTGCCAGTTTATCTGGGTTATCCAAATTCGCTGATAAACAGGACGTTATAAAGCAGTCCATGCTCACAAAAATAGACTTTATCATCCATGGTTCTGTCTCCAGATTTGGTGTTCCAGTCATTGGGGTGGTAGTTACCCAGGTTGCTGGATTGCTTATAGAGGTTGGAAAGTGGAAAGGTTCAAAAATGCTCAGAAAGTCGATGCTGTGAGTTCTCTTATACAGCTACCTTGCTGATATATATAAGGAAGTTTGGTAGCTACGGGTGGACTTGAACCACCGACCCCAGCATTATGAATGCTGTGCTCTAACCAGCTGAGCTACGTAGCCACAATTTATTGCAGACCCTGCGGGACAGGGGCGCGCATTTTCGCCAGAAGGGCCCACTTTGTCAAGAGCTGCAAGAGGCTTTGCTTACCGCGGTAAGACAGACTTTGGGAGCAGCAGGGGATTTACTGAAAATCTCGACAAAACCCCCAAGTTAATGTGCGTCAAATCACATTAACTGCATTCTATAGGCACTGCTATACATTACTGTTAGCTTGTTCATCATATTTTCGCAGTAGTTCCCGATAATAACTCTATGCCTCTGACCGAGGTTTATTTGGCGCTGTCTGGGCTGCTATTTGGAACTTAAAATGAAACCGGGGTACCCTGAAGTTCTCTGTCTTTCAAATCAGGTATCAGCGCTACTAACAGGGGGCAGTGTTAACTTTGCCTCGGTCAGAGGTTTATTATTTTTCGCTGTTTAGCTGGCTTTTTTTGCAACTGCTGTGGTTATTGAACCGCAGACTACCAGAATCGCACCTATGATAGAAAGAACGCCCAGGGGCTCTGCGGTAATTCCCGGTATAGGAATAAGCTGCACTATGCCAACGGTGAGCAAAGGGGTCAGGGCGATGGTGGCGCTGACTCTGGATGCCTCTATATGCACTAGAGCTTCGGCAAAAGATCCATAGGCAATGATTGTATTGAGGCCGCAAAATGCCAGCAGGGCCCATTGCATGCCTGTCAGCTGGCCCAGGCTAGAAAAATTGCAGAAGGGTAAAAATAACAGAGTGCCCAGCCAATAAATCGCCAGCATGGTTTCTTCTGAGGTGAATTCTTGCAGTAGAATTTTTTGCATGATGGCATAGCCAGTCCAGCAGATTGCTGCCAATAAAATAATCAGTAGCCCCAGACCATAATCATTGAGATCTACAAAAACATCCCCCAGATGATGGTTGAAAAATAATACTAGACCTGAGGCAAAGGCGAAAAAGCCAAACCACTGGGCGCTGGAGAAGTGCTCTTTAAACAGAAAAACCCCTGCCAGCAATAGCAGCATAGGCGCAATTTGAATCATCACCTGAGCCGCCTCAGGGCTGGTTCGCTGCAAGCCAAATACATATAAGCCATAGTTGGCACAGAGCAGTAGCCCGGCCGCCAGCAGCTGAAAAAATAGCTGCGGCGAGCGCAACTTGCCACGATTAGGCAGCCGTCTGCGCACCACAAGATAGGGTGTCATTAGTATCGCTGCTAGAGACAGGCGAAAAAAAGTGGTGGTCAGTGGATCTAGTGTTTCCATTACGCCGTTTAGAGCGATGGGAAGCACTCCCCACATGGTGGCGGTGGACAGGGCCAGCAATAGGCCCAGCTTCCAGAGGCCGCTAGGAGATGTCACGTTGAGCTACACATTAAAGCGGAAATGTATTACGTCGCCATCCTTAACTATGTAGTCCTTGCCTTCAAGACGCCATTTACCCGCGTCTTTTGCTCCCTGCTCGCCATTGCCGGCTATATAGTCGTCGTAGCCGATAATTTCGGCACGAATAAAGCCTTTCTCAAAATCTGTGTGAATCTTGCCCGCTGCATTGGGGGCGGTTGCACCCACAGGAATAGTCCAGGCGCGAACTTCTTTGGGTCCAGCAGTAAAGTAGGTTTGCAGACCCAGCAGGCTATAACCGGCGCGAATCACGCGGTTTAAACCAGGCTCCTGCATACCCATTTCTTGCAGGAACTCCATTTTCTCATCGTCCTCGAGCTCAGAAATCTCTGCTTCCAATTTGTTGCAGATAGGCACTACAACGGAGCCTTCGGCCTCGGCAATAGCGCTAACGGCGTCTAAATAGGGATTATTTTCAAAACCATCTTCATCCACGTTGGCAATGTACATTGTGGGCTTGAGCGTCAGCAAGCTGAGGGGCTTGAGCAGTTTTAATTCGTCATCGGTCAACTCAAAGGAGCGCAGTGGCTTGGCTTCATTGAGATGGGGCAGTACTTTTTCTGCCACTGCTTTCAGTGCTATGGCGTCGGCATCTTTGCCTTTGGCTGCCTTGGAGGCACGCAGTATAGCTTTTTCGACACTGTCGAGATCAGCCAGAGCCAGCTCGGTATTAATCACATCAATATCATCGGGCGGGTTTATTTGGCCTTCCACATGAATCACGTTTTCATCATCGAAACAGCGCACTACATGGGCAATAGCATCGGTTTCGCGAATATTGGAGAGAAACTGGTTGCCCAGGCCTTCGCCCTTTGAAGCACCTGCCACCAGTCCGGCAATATCGACAAATTCCATGCTGGTGGGAATCAGACGCTCTGGGTTAACAATACCGGCAATTTTATCCTGGCGGGGATCTGGAATAGGCACCACACCTGTATTGGGCTCAATGGTGCAGAATGGAAAATTTTCCGCACCTATGCCGGCTTTAGTCAATGCATTAAACAAAGTGGACTTGCCCACATTGGGCAATCCAACAATTCCGCAGTTAAAACCCATTTCTTTTTTCCTTTGCTCTAGCTGTAATCAGCCAGTAATTAAAGACTGTGTAAGGCTGTCATAGCCTTTTCCCATTGACCCTCTACCGCAGTGGGTAGGTGACGCAGAGCGTCATCTATACTGTTAGCGATCAATTGTTGATCGCTGGGAGCGGCTTTCTTAAGTACATAGTCGGACACCAGATTGGCCTGCCCTGGATGGCCTATGCCAATGCGCAGGCGAGCAAAATCTTTGTTGTTGCCCAGACTTTTAATGGTGTCACGCAAGCCATTGTGGCCACCATGACCGCCGCCTTTCTTAAAGCGAACAGTGCCAGGGTCCATATCTAATTCATCGTGCACCACCAGAATATTCTCTGGCGCAATCTGATAGAACCTGGCCATGGCTGCGACAGACTTGCCGCTGAGATTCATAAAGGTGCTGGGTACTAGCAGGCGAACATCTCGACCGGCAATGCTGACCCTCGCGGTGTCCCCAAAAAATTTACTTTCGTATTTGAGTTCCGCATGCAGAGATTTTGCCAGCTCCAGAACCAAGTCGGCCCCAACATTATGTCGCGTCCGTTCATAATTGGGGCCGGGATTTCCCAGCCCTACTATTAACTCTACGGGCGCGTCCAATGTCAGGGCCTACTCAGAGGGCAGAGGCGAAGATTACTCTTCGCTTGCTTCCTCAGCGCTGCTGTTTGCTTCACCAGCGCCTGCATCAGCTGCAGGTGCGGCTTCTTCATCTTCGTCTTTAGCTTTCGACTTGTTGACAGCTGCAATTGGAAGATCGTGGTCATCACCATGGCTCAGAGCAACGGATTCAACACCTTTTGGCAGTTTGATATCAGAGATATGCAGAGTCTGGCCAATTTCAACCTCTGCCATATCTACTTCGAGATACTCGGGCAGATCGGCTGGCAGACACATGATTTCCAGCTCGGTCATGCTGTGGGCGATCAGACCGCCACCCAGCTTAACGCCAACACAGCTCTCTTCATTGATAAAGTGCAGAGGCACTCGAGTCTGTAGCTTGGTATTCTTGCTAACACGCAGAAAATCCATATGCAGAACAATGGATTTTGCAGGATGACGCTGAACATCTTTAACAATAACGTCTTCAGACTTGCCGTCGATATCTAGAGCAATAATGTGAGAGTAGAACGCTTCGTTTTCCAGCGCTTTCATCACGTCTTTATGGATTAGAGCAATGCGGGCAGGATCTTTCTTTCCGCCGTAGACAATTGCTGGTATTTCGCCGGCCAGACGACGCAGGCGGCGGCTCGCACCTTTCCCTGTATCCTCGCGACCTTTCGCATGTAACGTAAAATCAGTAGACATAGTAGTCTCCAATGTTGTGCCAAGACAGACCGCGACCAGACCTGAATTGGGTTTAATTTGCCTCGGAATGAGGCGGCTTTAGATCAACGGGGGCCTGGCGTTAGCCAAACATCGCGCTGATAGATTCTTCGTTGCTAATACGGCGTACAGATTCACCCAGCAGCTTGGCTAGCTGCAGCGTGCGAATCTTTTTGCACTTCTTAGCTTCATCACTTAGCGGGATACTGTTGGCAACCACCAATTCATCCAGCTGAGAGTTATTAATATTCTGTATGGCCCCGCCGGATAAAACCGCATGGGTGGCATAGGCTACAACCTTGGCTGCGCCATTTTTCTTCAGTGCTTCGGCGGCCTTACACAATGTGCCAGCTGTGTCTACAATATCATCGACCAGCACACAGGTGCGCCCTTCAACTTCACCAATCAAATTCATTACTTCACTCTGATTGGATGTGGGGCGGCGCTTGTCGATAATCGCCAAATCACAGCCCAGTTGCTTAGCTACAGCTCTCGCCCGCACTACACCGCCGACATCTGGCGATACAACTTGCAAATTTTTGTAGTTTTGACGCTCAATATCGCCCAGTAGTACTGGTGCGCCATAGACATTATCAACTGTGCAGTTGAAAAAGCCTTGAATCTGTTCTGCGTGGAGGTCGACGGTTAATACACGGTCAACACCAGCATTGGAGAGCATATCTGCCACTACTTTGGCGCTGATGGGCACACGCACCGAGCGCACGCGACGGTCCTGGCGGGCATAGCCAAAGTAGGGTACCACTGCAGTAATACGTGCAGCTGATGCACGTCGCAGCGCATCAATCATCAGTACCAGTTCCATTAGGTGGCGGTTGGTGGGTGCGCAGGTAGGTTGCACCACAAATACATCATGTCCGCGAACATTTTCGCGAATTTCAATATTTATCTCACCGTCTGAAAATAATGATACTAGCGCGTCTCCCAGGGGGATCCCCAGAGTGCGAGCGATTTCATTTGCCAGTTCTGGGTTTGCGTTCCCAGAGAAGACCATCAATCTTGCCACGTCATTTTTCCTGGTATTCATAGTATAGAAATGGCTGGGGCGGGAGGATTCGAACCTCCGATGCCGGGATCAAAACCCGGTGCCTTAACCACTTGGCGACGCCCCAGTAAAAATCTTTCCCAATTCCCGATGCAGAGAGGAGCTATTAGTGCCCCGCGCTATAAACGCACTCCAGTACTCTGGTACCAAGTCGAGGGCTCTCTGAGCCTCTGTCTGGTTGTCAAAGCTGCAAAATACGCTAGCACCAGTCCCTGTCATCAGTGAGTTGCCGTAGTCTGCTGCCCAATCCAGGGCCTGTTTAACCGCTGGGTAGAGCTCTGTGACTACAGCCTGACAGTCATTCCTGTACTGCACCTCTGAGAGGGCGCGTATTTTGATGGGTGAAGTGTCCCTTGTCAATTGAGGATTGGAAAATATTTCGGCTGTAGATACCTGTACATTGGGTGTGATCACTAAATACCATAGTTCCGGCAGTTCAACCTCTGTCAGCAACTCGCCAATGCCCTCTGCAAAGGCCGTATGACCGCGCACAAAAACTGGTACATCGGCGCCTAGCTCAGCACCTAAGTCAGCCAGCTGATCAGTGTTCAGGCCAGACTGCCAGAGTCTATTGAGACCTACCAATGTGGTGGCTGCATTGCTGCTGCCTCCGCCAAGTCCTGCGCCCATAGGAATCTGCTTGTCGATGGCAATATCAGAACCCAGGGTACATTCAGTCGTTGCCTGCAACAGTCTTGCTGCCCTGACAATTAGATTATCCTCTGCTGCAACACCGTCGATCGCGGGGCTCAGGCAGATATCTCCGCTGTTGTTAGTGTCGAAAGTTAGATAGTCGCCGTAGTCCAGCAACTGAAAGATTGTCTGCAAACTGTGGTAGCCGTCTGGGCGGCGGCCTGTGATATGCAGAAAAAGATTTACTTTAGCCGGCGAGGGCAACACAACAGATGACATGATTTTTAGACCGCTGGCTATGGTTGTGGAAACGACCAGGCAGATACTATCAGTTTAAAGCTCTGTTCCCCAAGTTGCCCGGTGATTTTTCCCGGTAGGTTGCGATTATTTTTACGGCTGTACTTCGAGAATGATAGCTGCCAGCCGGCCTGTTCAAAGCTGCTTGCCTCGCCGCTGGGTCCGGACACTAGATTATTGATTGGGGCCTCTGTTGGAGAGGGCAGGCCTCGCGCCCACCAGCTCAAAGCATCTACAGGAATAGCCAGGCCGGTAAGCTGTTGCGCCAGCAGTTCTGGTGAGTTGCTATAGATCTGATCACCCTGCTGCATTCTGGCCAGATACTGGTCGCCCTCAATGATCGCACTGCCGGCACCAAAGGGGCCGCTGAGGGACAAAGAGTACTGCTTTTGATCCTGGAGCCAGCTTAGATTGGCGCTGCCTCCCTGTAAGGCATTTTTAAAACCTAGCTTGCCCTGAAGCTCCCAGTTCTGCAGCTGAGCCACCTGGATCTGATGTTGCTGCCAGTCGAGATCACCGGCTGGTCCTATGGCGGCCTGATTGGCGCAACCACTGAGCACCAGTGCCAATAAAACAGTGCCAATGGTATTTTTCATTCTTCGCTGCCTGAGGAAATTGATTCTGCAGCTCTGTCAGCCACTGTGCCCAGACGCTCCATGGTTTCAATAATAGAGGGGTGGTCCGGTACCTGTTGCAAACCCTGCCGCCATACTTTCAGCGCCTGCTCTCGGTTGCCCAAGGTCCAGTGCACCTCGCCCAAATGAGAGGCGATTTCTGGGTCGGGCAAGATATCGTAGGCTTTCTGAAGATACTCCAGAGCCTTATCTGGCTGATCCATCTGAAATAATACCCAGCCCATGCTGTCTATGGTGGCCGGATCACCAGGATTGAGAAGATAGGCGCGCTTGATCAGTTTGTAGGCTTCATCGCGGCGGTCTGTGTGCAGAATCATGGTGTAACCCAGAGCATTTAGCGCTACCGCATTATCCTGGTCCTGAGCCAGCAGGGCTCTGAGATCCTGCTCTGCAAGAGCAAAGTTATCCTGCTGCTCGGCCAGCATGGAACGGGCGTAGAGTAACTGGCTATCGTTGGGAAAAGCGTCCAGACCATGGGTCAGAATAGAGAGCGCCTGATCTGGTTGCTGGGCACTGATCAGCAAGTTGGACTCGATTTGAAACAGGGCTACCGCCTGCTGTGGCTGCTCCGACCTCAGGCGCTGCAAATAGCGCCGGGCTGAGTCTATATTATTGTGTTGGGCCAGCAACACCGATAGCCTGGAGGCAGCAGCTAAATAGTTACGGCCGTAGCGAACCTGGGAATAATGTTTAATGGCGACTGCGGGTTGACCGCTCTGGTCGGCAATGCTGCCCAGATGGAACTGAGCATCTGCCCTGAGACTTGGGTTTGAGGACGCCTGGGTAAACAGCAAACTGGCGCGCTCTACATTGCCCTCACTGCCTTCATTTAACAGCAGCAGGGCCAGAAGGAAGTTAACCTCTTGATCATTGGGTTGCTCAATGCGCAGAATATCAAATTGCTCAATGGCCAGGCTGCGGTCAGTAATAGTTAGAAAACGAGCGTACTGCAGTCGCAGCCTGCGGTTGTCAGGCTGATTTTTTAGCGCTTTGGCAATCAGTGCCACTGCCTCTTCAATCCGGTCTCGCTGATGCAGCACCTGAGCCAGCAGCAACAGGCCGCGCTCATCACTGGGTTTGGCGGCCAGAAAATCCTTGGCCGCCCGCTCTGATTTGTCGAGCTGGCCAGTTTCCCTCAGCAGTATTCCGGTTGCCAGCAAGATGCTGGGCTGTTTGTCCGCACTGAGCTCCAGCTCGGAATAGGCTTGCAGCAACTCCAGCATATCAGCTTGCTCGGTGGGAATAGAGGTGACTGCTAAAAATGCCTCCGAGTCGTCCCTGTGTTGATAAAGCCAGCTGGCCTGTTCAAGGGCGCCGATGCCATCATTGAGTTTGGCGTAGGCCTGCATAGCGGCTTCGCGGGCGATGGGACTCTCGGGCTCATTGTCCAGCCATAGCAGGGCCATTTCCAGAGTGGCCTGATAGTCGCGCATGTAATTGGCTACTCGCCCGGCCATTTCTATCACCCCGGAGTCTCCAGTCTGCCGCGCCTGCTGCAGGTACTTGGGCAGTGCTATATCAAATTGCTCTCGGGACAGGGCCACATCGGCAACCAACAGATCGTAGAGGCTATCTATGGCAAAGGGTTTGACTGGAAGCTCGGCTAGCTGCTCTTGAGCAGAATTTTCCGAATCCCGATAATCAGTGTTGTCTGCTGCATTAATGTTTTGAGGGGCCGAGGTGCAGCCGCCCACAGTGATTAAAAGAGCTAATAGACAGGCTGTAATTGGGGTGCGCAACGGAGTGTTAATATTATTTCTCATTCAGTTATTTTCAAGGATACCGATGATTAAGACAATTCCTGAGGCGAAAGTTTTATAAGCATAGCTCAGAGTTTATCTCTGCTGTTAAATTCATTTACTCCCCAGCCTCCTTTTGCGATCGAGTCTGGTGTAAAATTCGCGGTTTAAGACCTAGAGCACAAGCTAAATCAATGGGTATTTTGGTATTCGGCATCAACCACAAATCAGCCTCGGTAGATCTCCGCGGGCAGATAGCCTTTGCCCCCGAGATAGTGGTTGAGTCGCTGCAGTCAGCGGTTGGCGCCATAGGTGCGACGGAAATGGCGCTGCTATCCACCTGTAATCGCACCGAGATCTATCTCTCGGGCGAGGTCAGCGACAATCAGGTATTGAGCTGGTTGGCGGATACCAAGAGGCTAAATATTGCGGACCTGCAGAGTTGTTACTACTGCCATCGCGATCAGCATGCTATCCGCCATATGATTTGCGTAGCCAGCGGTCTAGACTCTCTGGTACTTGGCGAACCACAGATTTTTGGCCAGATAAAGTCAGCCTATGCAGTGGGTCGAGAGGCACAAACTGTGGCTGCAGAACTCAATCAGGCCTTCCAGCAGGCATTTGCTGCAGCTAAAAGGGTTCGCTCTGAAACCGCTATAGGCCAGAATCCTGTTTCAGTGGCCTATGCCTCGGTCAGCCTAGCGGAGCAAATTTTTGCCAATCTTAATAACGCCCATGCGCTGCTGGTGGGAGCAGGTGAAACCATTGAGTTAGTGGCGCGCCATCTGCAGGAGAAAAAAATTGGTCAGATTACTGTGGCCAACCGCACTCTCAATCGAGCCCAGGAGCTGGCCGAAAACTTTGCCGCCGAAGCTATTTTACTGTCGGATATTCCAGACTATCTCCACAGAGCGGATATTGTAATTTCCTCGACCGCCAGCCAGCTGCCTATTTTGGGCAAAGGTGCGGTGGAGTCGGCACTCAAGAAGCGCAAGCACAAGCCTATCTTTATGGTTGATATAGCTGTGCCCAGAGATATTGAGCCTGAGGTGGAGGAGCTGGATGATATCTATCTGTACACTGTAGATGATCTTGAGGAAGTGATTCAGGATAATTTGCGCGCCCGTCAGAGCGCTGCAGATATGGCTCAGGATATAGTTGATCAGGAGGTTAATGGCTGGTCGACCAAGCAGCGTGCACTGGCCGTTGTGGATACCATTAAAGCCTTCCGAGACAGCGTAGAGGTTATTCGCGACGGTGAAGTCGAGAGAGCACTGGCAGCTCTAGAGCGAGGTCAGGACTCCGCTGAAGTCATCAATGCACTGGCCCGTAACCTGACCAACAAACTGCTACACAAGCCTACCACCAGGCTTAAGAAGGCCAGCGAAGAGGGCAGCGACGCCACCATTGACGCTACCCACGAACTTTTTGGCCTAAAGAAAAAATAAGCGCTGTATTACATGGAAATTAGAGCCGCATGAAAGATTCGATACTGTCCAAGCTGGATACTCTCAGTGAACGCTACGAAGAGGTAGGAGCTCTGCTCAGTGATCCGGAGACCATTGCCGATCAAAATAAATACCGCGACCTGTCCAAGGAATATGCAGAGCTGGAGCCAGTGGTGAAAACCTATCTAGGTTTTCAGCAGGTGGTTGATTCCGTGGCAGAGGCCAAATCTCTACTCAAGGATGCAGATCCAGATATGCGAGAAATGGCCCAGGAAGAGATGAAAGACGGCGAGCAGCAGCTGGAGGTCGCCGAGCTTGAATTACAGCGACTGTTGCTGCCCAAAGACCCCAATGACCACAAAAATGTTTTTCTGGAAATTCGCGCCGGTACCGGTGGTGATGAAGCAGCGATTTTTTCTGGTGACCTATTTCGTATGTACAGCAAGTTTGCCGAAACGCAGCGCTGGCAGGTGGAAGTGGTGAGCGAAAATAGCGGCGACCATGGCGGTTATAAAGAAATTATCGCCCGCATAGTCGGCAAAGGGGTGTATTCCAAACTTAAGTTTGAGTCAGGTGCCCACCGGGTGCAGCGGGTGCCAGATACCGAGTCTCAGGGCAGAATCCACACCTCCGCCTGCACTGTGGCCATTATGCCCGAGGCCGATGAGCAGGATGAGATTGAAATTAATAAAGGCGACTTGCGTGTGGATACTTTCCGCGCCTCAGGCTCTGGTGGCCAGCATGTCAACAAAACCGACTCGGCGATTCGCCTGACCCACCTGCCCACCGGCATGGTGGTGGAGTGTCAGGATGAGCGCTCGCAGCACAAGAACCGGGCCAAGGCTATGGCGGTACTGCAGGCGCGGTTAAACTCTGCGCAGGATGATGCCGCGGCCAAAGAGCAGTCCGAGCAGCGCAAGAGCTTGGTGGGCAGTGGTGATCGCTCTGAGCGCATTCGCACCTACAACTTTCCCCAGGGCCGAGTTACGGATCACCGTATCAATCTAACTCTCTACAAGTTGGCTGAGGTGATGGAGGGTTCACTGCATGAAGTAGTGCAGCCTCTGGTCAATGAATTTCAGGCCGAGCAGCTGGCCTCTCTAGCAGAGTAAACATGGCAACTGTCGCCGATTTACTGCAGCGTCACAACGAGCTTTCTCCTGCCAGTGATACGGCGTTATTGGACACCGAGTTGCTGCTTTGTCACAGCCTGTCGGTGGATCGCGCCTGGCTAAAAACCTGGCCAGATAAAATCCTATCCGCGCCTGATATGCAGCGTTTTGAGCAGCTGTTTCGGCGCAGATTAGAGGGCGAGCCAGTGGCTTTTATTATTGGCAGCCAGGGTTTTTGGACTCTGGACCTCAAGGTCTCGCCCCATACATTAATACCGCGCCCTGAGACCGAGTTGCTGGTTGAGACAGCAATGCAACTGGAACTGCCCAATAACAGCCAGGTACTGGATCTGGGCACTGGAACCGGCGCTATAGCGCTGGCGCTGGCCTCAGAATATCCTCAGTGGCAGATGACCGCAGTGGATGTGCAGGCATCGGCAGTGGAGCTGGCGGAACAAAATCGTCTTGCTTGCCGGCTTAAAAATGTAACTATTTATCAGAGCGACTGGTTTGCAGCTGTAGCCAATCGTCAGCCCCAGACCTTATTTAATCTTATTGTCAGCAACCCGCCCTATATTGAAATTGATGATGCTCATCTGTTTGAGGGTGATGTGCGTTTTGAGCCCGCTTCAGCCCTGGTGTCTGGCACCCAGGGGCTGGACGATCTACAGCTGGTGATCGGGCAGAGTTCCGGGTTTTTGGCTCCAGCTGGCTGGCTGTTAGTGGAGCATGGTCATGCACAGGGTCTGGCAGTGAGGGACCTGTTTAATGAAGCCGGCTATGTGTTGGTAGAGACCCGCCAGGATTACAATCAACTCGACCGCATAACCCTGGGCCGCTTGGCGGATTAGTTGTCCGCTTGATTAGTCGTCGCAGACCAGTTGGCAATCTCTCGCTTTGATACCAGATTCCAGCGCACCAGCATCATAGTGCTGGCCAGCAGAGCGGCAATAACCAACCCTACCCAAAAACCATAGACACCCATGGGCTCGCCCCAAAAATCTGTCAGCGCCAGACTGTAGGCAATAGGGAAGGCGATAACCCAAAAGGCCAATATCTGAATAAGCAGTGGTACCCGGGCATCTTTAAATCCGCGCAGCGCACCAGAACTGGCCATTTGCATGGAGTCAAAACAGCCCAGTGCCGCAGAGAAGAAAAATAGATTGGCGGCAATTAGCTGTACATCTGCATCTGCACTAAACAGCGACGCAAACTCATAGCGCAGGGTAATTTTTAGTAACCCCAGAATTACTGCCAGCATCAGTACCAGCTTGAACCCGGTGAGACAGATCTGTCGCGCGGCCAGGGGGTCGTTACGCCCCTGGGCGTGAGATACCTTGATGGTAAGCGCCTGAGCTATACCCAGCGGAATCATAAAGGCCAGAGCATCCAGATTGTTGGTGATGGCATGGGCGCCCAGCACATTGGCTCCCAGGTGAGCAATCAGCATGGGAATAATGGCAAAGAAACCAATCTCAGCAGCAATCATCAGCGCTATAGGAATGCCCAGGCGCAGTATTTCCCCGATGGCGGCCACACTGGGCCCAGCAAACTGCTGATACAGCTGCAGTCGACGCATATTCTGGGCATAGTAGCCATAGGCCGCCATGGCCAACAGGAGAAAGGTCATAACCAGAGTGGTTGCCCAGGCGGCGCCTACACCGCCCAGGGCAGGCATACCCAGCTTGCCGAAGACAAAAATATAATCCAGCACAGCATTCAGCAAAAAGGCCAGACAGTTGAATATCATCACAGGCCGAATATCACCCATGCCTTCAAAGGTGCTGCGAAAGGCAAAAAAAGCCGGAAACATAAAACCGGTAATCAGGTAGGGCAGCAGATAGCCACGGGCTATACCATAGACCTCTGCACTGATATCAAGATATCCCAGCATTAGAATGCCCAATAAAATAGCGCCGCAGACCACTGCGCCTAGGGGCAGAGCCAGCCAGATTGCCTGCTGAAATTGAAAGCGCACCCGGTGCTCTTCGCCGGCACCCCAGAAATTGCCGATAATTGGACTGTTGGCGATCATAATGCCAATCACCAGCAGATTGATCATAGCCCAGATACTGCCGCCCAGTTGCAGCGCGGCCAATGTCTCTGTGCTGACCTGCCCAGCCATATAAATATCGGTCACCGTCATACCGAATACAGCGAGCTGGCCGAGCATCAAGGGCCCGGCCAGGCGCAGCAGGTCGCCAGCGTTTTGCAGGAACGTTGGCCTTGATTGAAGGGCAGATTGCATTATTGAGTTCTATTTGACTGGGTTGTTATTCTCGTTCAATGGCTATGGCAAAGATAGCAATATTTATCTCCGGTGTGTGCAGTGCTGAATCTGAGGAATTTTTTCTTTGCGGCGGGCTCTAAACCGCCGTAGATTTTAAACTGCCGCAGCGGCTCACTGCCTACTGTGGCCACAAAAGGGAGCTTATCAATGCAGGGACTAGTCAGCCTATTCAATCTATTTATCAGCAAATTAAAAGCTATCGACTGGCTGGGGCCTCTGGCTTTAAGGCTCTATCTTGCGCCTATTTTTATTGCCGTTGGCGCCCATAAGTTTGCCAATTTTGACGCTATGGTCGCCTGGTTTGGCAACTCTGACTGGGGTCTGGGATTACCTATGCCGCGAATGATGGTTTTTCTGGCTGCCAGCGCCGAGTTGTTCGGTGGTTTTGCGCTTCTGTTGGGGCTAGCGACCAGGCTTTTTGTGCTGCCACTGATAATCACTATGCTGGTAGCTGCATCAACCGCCCACTGGGAGAATGGCTGGTTTGCCATAGCACCTGCAGATCCCCAGACCAGTACAGCAACAGTGTTGGCGGCACTGGGTATTCCTGCTGCTGAGAGAAGCTTGCAAAATAGTGAGGGGGTGGGGCAGCGTGTGGCAGCCGCAAATAGCCTACTGCGCCGCCACGGCAACTATGGCTGGCTTACGGAAAAGGGCAGTTTTGTGGTACTTAATAATGGCATTGAATTTGCCGCCACCTATCTGATTATGTTGCTGTGTCTGCTGTTTACGGGTGCAGGTCGCTGGGTAAGCGCAGATTATTGGATTGCCCGATATCTGAAATAATGGGTTGCTCTCAATTAAAGGTGCTGGTGTTAGTTAGAGGCCCCGCTGTTAATCAAATGACTTTTCCTACTCAAGTGAAATATTCCAGTCAAGGGAAATATATTCTTTTCAGCGAGTTATTGACAATTCTGCTACACTCCGCGCCATTCGTGGCTAGGGCTGAGCTCTAAAAGCCTGCATCTGCCCACATAATTGACTACTAATCACTGCGACTAATTATTTTGACTGACAATACTGCTTCTACAGATACGACTTCTACAGATACTGGGGCTCCAGCTGATACAGCGGCGGAGAAACCCAAGGCTAAGCGGGCTCCCCGCAAAAGACATGGCGCCAAAAGCAAGGGTAAAACCTGGGATATCTCCCAGTTTGTTGTACCTGCAGAGGAAGGCAAGACCCGCTTCCATGACTTTGATTTGCCACCCGCTTTGATGCGCGGTATTCAGGATACTGGGTTTCACTACTGCACCCCTATTCAGGCCTCTTCGCTACCCCATAGTTTAAATGGCCATGACATGGTGGGTAAGGCACAGACTGGTACAGGTAAAACTGCAGCATTTCTGATTAGCATTATTACCGACCTGATAAAGCACCCTGTGGAAGATGAGCGCTATATGGGTGAGGCGCGATCAATGATTATGGCGCCCACTCGCGAGTTGGCGATTCAGATAGCCGACGATGCAACCCGGCTGTTAAAGCACACAGATCTTAATGTGCACTGTTTGGTGGGCGGCATGGACTACGGCAAGCAGTTGCAGAAAATGCAGAAGTCTCACTGCGATATTTTGGTGGGCACCCCAGGGCGACTGCTAGACTTTGCCAACAACCGCGATCTCTATCTGGATCAGGTTGAGGTGCTGGTGATTGATGAAGCTGACCGCATGCTAGATATGGGCTTTATTCCTCAGGTGCGCCGGCTGGTGCGCCTGACGCCAAAGCGCGAAGAGCGTCAGACGCTACTGTTTTCTGCCACCTTTACACCGGAAGTATTGCGTCTGTCTGAGACCTGGACCGATAGCCCGGTCACAGTAGAGATTGGCGCCGAACGCGTGGCCACAGACACTGTGGACCAGCGAATCTATATCACCACAGCCAGCGAGAAATTCGCTCTGCTCAATAATATTCTGGTCAATGACGATGTCGACAGTGTCATGGTGTTTGCCAACCGTCGAGATATCTGTCGCAACCTGCACGAGAAGCTCAAGAAAAAGGGCTTTAAGGTTGGCTTGCTCTCTGGCGATGTGCCCCAGAACCGTCGTATGAAGGCCCTGGAATCATTTAAATCCGGCGCTCTTAAAGTGATGGTGGCCACCGATGTGGCGGGACGAGGTATTCATGTGGATGGCGTAAGCCATGTTATCAATTACACCTTGCCCGAGGAGCCCGAGGACTATGTGCACCGTATTGGTCGCACCGGTCGCGCAGGCAAAACTGGCACATCTATTAGCTTTGCCTGTGAAGACGATGCTTTCCTACTAGAGCCCATTGAAAAGCTCCTGGATATGAAGCTTGCCTGCATCATGCCAGAGGAACACCTGCTCCAAGAGTAAGACGCCTAGCTGTCAGTACTCTTGTACGTTCTGCACCAGAGTAAGGTGCCACCTACCACCGCTGCCGGCAGTGCCACCAGGTTGAGCAGCGGTATTGCAGAGGCGCCCAGCGCCGCAAAGCCAAATCCCATTGCAGGCCATCTATTCTGTCCGGCCTGATCGATCAACTGATTAAATGATACAGCCTCTATATCGGCGGGATAATCCAGATACTGAATCGCCAGTGACCAGGCGGCCCAGCAGCCAGCAATAACTGGTGCCAATAGATTAATCAGTGGAACAAAACTAACAAGTAAAGTTAGCAGGCCAACGGCAATGGTTCGCGGAATAAAATAGGCCAGCAGCTGCAACTGGCGTCTAAAGCTCTGCCAGGCAACCCTGAAAACAGAAGACTCAGCAGCAGCTGAGCTAGCACCCTGCATAATAATTACCCGCTCAGCAATCAAGCCATAAAACGGCGAGCCAATCAGGTTGGCGACCAGGGTAAAGCTGAACGCATAGATCACCAGCGCCAGCAGAGAAAACAGTAGCCAGACAATCCATACCAACCATTGCAGCCAGTCGGGCACAGCATTGACCATGCTGTCTAGCCAGCCTCCCAGCCACTGTCCAGCGGCTGCGGTCAGCGCAGAAAATAGCAATATATTAATCAGTAGTGGTATCAGAACCAGCCAGCGAATACTGGGGTGCCATAACAATTTGGCGCCCTGCAGAATCAATGAGGGGCCGGAGACGGCGCTGCCGAGACTGTTGTTGACCATAGTTTTATCTAGCAGGTTATTTGCACATAGCTAAGAATAGCATCTATGCTTTTTTAAACGGAGAGTTTTTAAGGATAGACAGATGTCCAAATTAGTAAAAATAGTCATAGCCCTAAGCTTGGTGATTGGCGCTCTGGTGATCATAAATTTAGGCACTGGCCTGAAGGCTCTTGTGGAGACTCTGGGGCCTGAGATGACCCAGTCTCCGGTTACCCTCGAAAGCGCCAGCCTCTCTCTGCTGTCAGGGGAGGGTAGTTTTGTCGGGTTGCATATTGGCAACCCTGAGGGGTTCGATACAGAAGAGGCGTTTTCGCTGGGCGAAATTCATTTCACTGTGGATCAGGACTCCTTGGCGACAGATATTATTGTGCTCAAAACACTGACCATTGTAGCGCCAGAGGTAACTTTGGAGCGCGGAGCAGGGGGCAGTAATCTGGACCGTCTGCAGGAGAATATTTCCAGTTATCTAGGTTCAGCTGATGACGAAGTGGATATTGAGCAGAGCCCTAAAAATATTATTATCCGCGATATTTTGATTACCGATGGCAAATTGCGCTACGGCCTTTTGGGGTCAAAAACTCTGGATTTGGCGCTGCCGGAAATACGTCTTGCCAACCTAGGAGAAGAGGGGCAGGGGCTTTCAATGGCTCAGGCTGGCGCAAAAATTATTGGCGCCATATCCCGAGGCGCCAGCCAGGCTGCACTGCAGTCGGGATCAATCAAAGAGGCAGGCGACAAGCTGGAGACTCAGCTTAAAGATAAAGCCAGTAAACTAAAGAAGTTATTTACAAAGTAAGAGGCTGTAGATTCAGGAGGAGTGACGCATCAGGCGCTGCTTCTGGCGGCTCCAGTCGCGATCTTTATCGTCGTTGCGCTTGTCATAGGCGGCCTTGCCTTTGGCCAGAGCTATCTCGCATTTAATAAGATGTCCCTTCCAGTAGAGCGCTGTACACACACAGGTATGTCCTTTCTGATTAACACCATCCTCGAGCTTTTTAAGCTCGCGGTGGTTGAGCAGCAGCTTTCTGGTGCGAGTTGGCTCGGTGACATAATGGGTAGAGGCCGAGGGCAGGGGCGAAATATTAGTGCCAATCAAAAAGGCTTCACCATTCTTAAGAAAAACATAGGTGTCTGTCAGATTAACCCTGCCCTCTCTCAGGCTCTTAACCTCCCAGCCCATCAGAGATATACCCGCCTCGAATTTCTCTTCGATAAAGTAGTCGTGCTTGACCTTGCGGTTGAGTGCAATGGTGCTGGACTGTTGTTTTGGCTTACTTTTACTCATGTGACGATTATACGTGGGGTACAGAAATTGTCCTAAGGGATTCATGCGCCCCCGGAAGAATTAGATGGGTTATTCGCTACTGGGCTGTTGTGGGTTACAATTCTGCCTATCAAAACTGGAGCAGTAATATGGCGCTACAACAAAAAGGCATGCACGGCACCTGGGCGAGTCGCTGGACTTTTATTATGGCTGCGACCGGGTCTGCCGTGGGATTGGGCAATATGTGGAAATTTCCCTATGTTGCCGGCAGTAACGGCGGTGGCGCCTTTGTGCTGGTCTATCTGGGATGTATTTTGCTGATTGGTGTGCCGGTGATGATGGCCGAGGTGCTTATCGGGCGCAGTGGCGGTAAGAGCCCTATTAACTCTATGCGCGATGGCGTGGAGCAGAGCAATGCCAATCCCCTGTGGCGACATGTGGGTTGGCTGGGCGTGGCAGCTGGTATGTTTATTCTCAGTTTTTATGCGGTGATTGCCGGCTGGGCTCTGGACTATATTTTTGAGGTGGCCTCTGGTGAATTGCGCGGTGTTAACGGCGAGTCAGCTGCAGCAGTGTTTAGCAATTTACTGGCAGATCCAGGTCGTTTGATATTTTGGCAGTCGGTGTTTATGTTGCTCTGTGTCGGCGTGGTGGTGGGTGGCGTAAAGAAAGGGCTGGGCGTAGCTGTAGAGATTCTGATGCCATTGCTCTTCGTTATGATGCTGGTGCTGCTGGGCTTTGCTTATTTTAAAGGCAACTTTGCCGCTGCCTGGGGCTTTCTGTTTAATTTTAATCTTGATGCATTGAGCTGGCGCGGCGTGCTTGAAGCCATGGGTCAGGCCTTTTTTACTCTGAGTATTGGTATGGGTGCCATTATGGCCTATGGCGCCTATATGCCGCAGAAAGCCAATATAGGTAAGACCATTCTGATTGTTGCTTTCTTTGATAGCTCGGTAGCCATTATTTCAGGGCTGATTATCTTTTCGATTGTTTTTGCCACCCAGGGGATTGAGCCCAGTGCTGGGCCCGGGCTGATGTTTATCAGCTTGCCTGTGGCCTTTGGCAGTATGCCCGGTGGTCTGTTGATCGGTGCTATCTTCTTTGTGCTGGTGTCTATAGCCGCCTGGAGTTCTGCTATTTCTCTGCTTGAGCCCTGTGTGGCCTGGCTGATTGAAACCAAGAATTTGGGTCGGGTGCGTGCCAATTTATTGCTGGCCGGTTTTGCCTGGGTGCTGGGTCTGGGTTCAGTGCTGTCGTTTAATGTCTGGGCCGATTACAAAGTAGCGGGCTTTACCTTCTTTGACTTTTTAGATTTCCTCACCGCCAATATTATGCTGCCCATCTCCGGCCTGCTGATCGCGCTGTTTGTCGGTTATGCCATGAACAAGGAGCTGGTGAATGCTGAGATGGAGGGTACCTCGCCCGGCGTTATGCAACTCTGGAGGCTGACCCTTCGCTATGTTGCACCACTGGCTATAGGTGCGGTATTTGTGATGGGTATCTACGACAAGTTTTTCTCCTAGGTCGTTGTATGGTAACGGTAAAGCGTTCAGCGCTGGTTATGCACTCAGCGGAACAGATGTATAGTCTGGTCAATGATGTCAGCAGTTATCCAGAGTTTATGGATGGCTGCATAGGGGTGGAAGTGTTTGAGCATAGCGATACCAGCATGCTGGCGCGTCTGGATCTAAAAAAAGCCGGTGTCAAAATCAGCTTTATGACGCGCAATAAGTTGCGGGCGCCCGAGACTATCGAGATGACCCTTGAGGATGGGCCATTTAAAACCTTCAGGGGGCTGTGGGAATTTAAGCCACTAACTGACGAGGCCTGTAAGCTGTCACTGGACCTGGAGTTTGAATTTAATAACAGAGGTCTCGGTCTGGCCTCATCTAATCTGTTTGCCTCTGTGGCTAATAATCTGGTTGACTCGCTGTGTCAGCGAGCTGATTTACTGTTAAAGGGAGATGGCGTATGAGCGCTGAGACTATGATCAATGTTGAAGTGGCCTATGCCAGACCGGACAAGCAGGTTTTAAAACAGCTGTCGGTGCCCCAGGGTACCACGGCGATCGAGGCGGTAAAGCAATCAGGAATATTGGCTATATTTCCGGAGATAGACGTAGATAGCGACAAATTTGGTGTATTTTCGCAGGTTTTAGGCACAAAAGGTCTTGAAGCGCCAGCTGTTTATAAGCTCCAGCCAATGGATAGAGTGGAAATTTATCGCCCGTTGATTGCTGACCCTAAAGAGGTTCGCCGCCGCCGGGCTGCAGAGGCAGCAGCCAAAGCTGCTGACAAGCAGGAAAAGCCGGACTAGCGTTCTTCGGCAATAGCTGAGCTGGGCAGATAGTCCCCGGTCATGCGTTCAAGTTTGCCCTCATCATCAAAATAGATGGTCATTCTCTCTTCGGTCTTTACACCTAAAGATGACAGGCGGCTGTAGAAGTAGTCCCAGCGCTTGTTGTTAAAGGTGTCCACCACCAGTGGTGTACCCAATACAAACTGCACCTGCGACTGAGTCATACCAGGACGCAGTTTATCAATCATTTCCTGATCAACTATATTTCCCTGCTGAATATCTACTTTGTGGACCCCGGGAAACTTCAACCAGCCGCATCCGGTAGAGAGTAGAGAGAATAATATCAAACAGATAAAGGCTAATCGCATTAGTGGGCTTCCAGTTGGTTGCGCGAACGGGGATAATACCCAATGATGACAACATAGAGAAGAGGTAAAGCATGACTACTGAAGATCAGGAACTCAAAAAAGCCGGTCTTAAGGTCACATTGCCCAGAGTCAAGATTTTACAGATCCTTGAGAGCTGTGCGGACCGTCATATGACCGCTGAAGATATCTATCAGTCGTTGCGCGACGCCGACGAAGATGTAGGCATAGCCACTGTCTACCGAGTGCTCACCCAGTTTGAGACTGCTGGTCTTATAGAGCGCCACAACTTTGATAATGGCCCGGCAGTCTATGAGTTGGATCGAGGCGAGCACCATGATCATATGGTGTGCACCGAGACCGGTAGGGTTATAGAATTTCACGACGAAGAAATTGAACAGCTACAGGAAAAAATAGCCAAAAAGAATGGCTATGATCTGGTGGGCCACAGCCTGGTGCTCTACGTTAAGCCTATAGCCTAGTACAGAGCCCAGTTAACTTAAAATAATAAGAAAAACCCTATGACCTTACAGCAACTCGAGGATTTCTTTAACGCCTGGGCAGATATGATGTGGAGCACACCGCTGGTTGTGCTGCTGGTCGGCGGCGGACTGTTCTTTATGTGCTACTCGCGCTTTCGGCCCTATCGCTATTTTGGCCATGCAGTTGCATTGCTCAGTGGCAGGCTCAGTGACCCTAATGATCCTGGGCGCATTCCTCATTCTCAGGCTCTGTCCACCGCATTGTCCGGCACCATTGGCCTGGGCAATATAGCCGGGGTGGCTATTGCTATAAGCATTGGTGGCCCTGGCGCAGTGTTCTGGATGTGGGTTACAGCTATTGTGGGGGTGGCTACCAAATTCTACACCGCCTCTCTGGCGGTAATGTATCGCTCTGAGGGGGCCGATGGCACCTTACATGGCGGACCTATGTACGTGATTATGGAAGGCATGGGCAAGCGCTGGTATCCACTGGCAGCTCTGTTTGCTGGAGCCTGCCTGATCGGTGCGCTGCCAATTTTCCAGGCCAATCAGTTTATTCAGCTGCTGCGCGATGTGGTGGCTATACCGGCGGGTTGGGCGACTAGCGAGCAGCATTTTACTTTTGATCTGGTCGCCAGCTCCCTGGTTGCTGTTTTGGTTGCTGTGGTAGTGATTGGTCGCATTGAGCGCATTGGCAAGCTTACCGTGCGCCTGGTGCCATCTATGGTGCTGCTGTATCTGTTTATGACAGTGACCGTGATGTTTAACTATGCTGCAGAGATTCCCGCCACATTACTGTTGATTATCACCGATGCCTTTACTGGCCAGGCTGCAGCTGGCGGCTCCATAGGGGCTGTTATTCTGATTGGTGTGCGCCGTGGTGCGTTTTCCAATGAGGCAGGTATTGGCACTGAGTCCATGGCCCATGGTGCGGCCAAAACCGCCGAGCCTATTCGCGAGGGCATTGTGGCTATGGTGGGTCCGGTGATTGACACATTGCTGGTGTGCACCTGCACTGCATTAATTATTCTTCTTACCGGAGTCTGGCAGACAGAGGCCGGTATTGAGGGCGTGACTCTCACGGCCCGAGCCATAGAGCAGGTATTTCCTGTTACAGGTATGTATCTACTGCTACTTATGGTGGGTCTGCTCAGCTTTAGCACCATGGTCACCATGTGGTTTTACGGGGTTAAATGCATGGGCTTTTTGCTGGGTGCCAAGCGACAGTACTGGTACACACCTATTTACCTGACACTGCTGCTGGTTGGTGCTGTGGTCAGTATGGATATTGTCAATGGCCTGATCCTGGCCACCTATGCCACCATGGCTATTCCCACCATGATCAGTGCGCTGTACCTGGCGCCCAAAGTTAACCAGGCGGCCGAGAAATATTTCGCCGAGCTCAAACAGCAAAAATAGCACCATCCGCAATAATCAGTTTTTTGGTCTAGTCTTAAATCAGGTTGAAGAGGATATAACTTACCTCGCAGTTTCAACGGCATCATCCTGATTACCATTATGTCTCAGACAAGGAAGCTGTTATGAAACGCATTGTTATCTGTGCCGATGGCACCTGGAACCGTCCCGAAAAAGACCCAGAAGATCAGCCCACCAATGTTTTAAAACTGGCCCGTGCAGTTAAGCCGCTGGCCAGTGATGGTATTGGCCAGCAGGTATTTTATGACTGGGGGCTGGGCTCCTATCACGATGGCGCTGTGGCCGGCACCACGGGCCGCGGTATCAGCAAAAACATTATGGATAATTACCGCTATCTGGTGCAGAACTATGCCCCTGGCGATGAAATCTATCTGTTTGGTTTTAGTCGCGGCTCCTACACAGTGCGGAGCCTCTGTGGCCTGATTAATAACTGCGGTATTCTCAAGCGCCCGGATGCGAGGCTGATTCAAACTGCTTTTGAGCACTACAAAAAGCCTGGCGCCAGCCATGCGCCAGACAGCAGCAAATCGCAGGCTTTTCGAGCCAGGCATTGCCACCCCAATCGAACCATAAAATTTGTCGGTGTCTGGGACACTGTGGGAGCCCTGGGTATTCCTTTTTCGTTTTTGGGTCTGCTGGATCGAGAGGATGAATTTTATGACACTAAAATGGGTGACAATATTTTAATTGCTCGCCATGCTCTGGCGATTGATGAACTGCGCTCTGACTTTGAACCCACCATCTGGCATGACCGCGAGCATATGAGTTTGCAGCAGGTCTGGTTTTCTGGTGTACACAGTAATATTGGCGGTAGCTATCCAGCAGATGCCGATGGTGGTCTGCTCTCGGATATTCCGCTGGATTGGTTGCGCAAAGAGGCCAGGGCGGCGGGGCTGCAGTTGGAAGCCCATATGATAAAGGCTTTAAAGCCTGTGCCCACGGCAACAGTGCACCAGTCGAGAAAGCATATTTTCCGCTCGAAAAGGCCCTACTACAGACCCATTGACCATGGTCGGGGACCTGTGCTGATTCACAGGTCGGTTAAACAGCGCTGGCAGGCTGATACCAGGTATAGACCCAAAAACCTGGTCGACTACCTGGCTGCAAGGGGCGGTCAGTGGCCCAGCCTGGTTGGCTGAGATAGCTGCGATTTCAGTTAGAGAAGCTTTTCTATAGATTTGGCAATATCAGCTGGTTTAGTGATGGTGGCAAAGCGATCTACCACCCGCCCCTGGCGGTCGATCAAAAACTTGGTGAAGTTCCACTTGATATTGTCATTGAACAGTCCGCCTGCTCTTGATATCAGGAAGCTATAAAGGGGGTGTCTGTCTGGGCCATTGACCTGTATTTTGCCCATCACTGGAAAGCTGAGCCCGTAGTTCATCTGACAGAATTCCTGCACTTCGGCATTGCTGCCGGGTTCCTGGCCGCCGAATTGATTGCAGGGCATGGCAATGATTTCTAGACCAAGCTCCCCATAGCTGTTGTGCAGTTTTTGCAGTCCCTCGTACTGGGGAGTAAAGCCGCATTTGCTGGCCGTGTTAACAATCAGCATAACCTTACCCTCATAGGCTTTTAACGACTGTTCCTCACCTGTGCTGGTGGGTACGTTGAACTCATAGACTGAACTGGCTTCGGACATGGTTTAAATCACTCTAGTTATTATTTACTGTCTGGTTATTTAAAGCTGTGTTCTGGCGCTGGAAAAGTGCCGCTGCGCACCGCATTGCCATAGGCGATAATTGCCTCTTGAATGCTGCCACTGTCCTCGAGAAAGTTTTTGGAAAACTTTGGCAGGCGCTGAGAGATGCCGAGCATATCTTGCAGCACCAGGACCTGAGCATCTGTATCTGGGCCTGCCCCTATACCGATTACCGGAATGCTTAGCGCCTGGGACAGATCGCGGCCCAATGAAGAGGGCACACATTCCACAACAATTAAATCTGCCCCTGCCTCCTCCAGAATAACTGCTTCATCAATCATCTGTTGGGCTGCGTCTTCCTCTTTGCCCTGTACTTTGTAGCCGCCTAATTTGTGCACCGACTGGGGTGTCAGACCTACATGGCCACAGACAGGAATACCGCGCTCGGTCAGCAGATAGACAGTTTCTGCAAGCCACTCACCGCCTTCCAGCTTTACCATCTGGGCGCCAGCCTGCATAAGAATTGCGGCGTTATCCATGGCTTGATTTTCTGTGGCGTAGGTCATAAAGGGCATATCGGTCATCAGCAATGTGCGGCTATTGCCACGCTTGACGATCTGGGTGTGATAGGCCATTTCATCAATGGTCACGGGTATTGTGCTGTCGCGGCCCTGAATAACATTACCCAGAGAATCGCCCACAAGTGTCACTTCGATACCTGCGGTTTCTATCAGGCGAGAGAAGGTGTAATCGTAGGCAGTGATAACGGCAAACTTATCGCCTGCGGCTTTCATGGCGTTGAGATTGCTAATGGTGGTAGTTTTCATGGGTGACACAGACCTCAATCTGTTCGCAGGACAGGTACGTTAATGGGTTTCGGCTATGATAACAAGTCGCAGTCTGACCCTGTTAGCTCGCTGATTGCATGGGGTGAGGATTGTAATAATGGCGACCAGACTTTATCTGCAATATGTATTTCACCAGATCCTGGTAGTCCACAGTGCCCTGGGCGAGATTGATAACCTCTGTGTTTACTATAAGCAGTGGTCTGTCATCGTAATGATAAAAGAACTGGGTATAGGCATCATTTAGCTGCTGTAGATAAGACTGTTCAATGGGCCGTTCAATCGCATTGCCGCGCATCTGCACGCGCTCGTAGAGGGTATCTGTGGGTGCCTGTAGATAGATCACCAAGTCTGGTTTGGGCAGGTCTTCAATAATTTTGTCGTACACCGTCTGGTAGAGATGGTATTCATTTTCATCAAGGGTGACGCGAGCAAACAGCGGATCTTTCTCAATTAAAAAATCTGATACCCGCACCGGCTGAAACATATCCCCCTGTCGCAGGTCCTGCAGTTTGCGCATTCGCTGAAATAAAAAGTACAGCTGGGTAGGCAGTGCATTGCTGCGGCGATCCTGATAAAAGCGCTCTAAAAAAGGGTTTTCTTCGGCGTCTTCGAGCAGGGTTTCATAGTTAAAGGATTCTGCTAGACGCTTGGCGAGAGTGGTCTTACCAATGCCAATTGGGCCTTCTATAGCAATATATCTGGGAATGGAGGCAGCTGTTAAGTCAATATCCAGGTCGTTGATGGTAGCCTGTTGCACATGGGTCTCCAGTAGCTAAATGGCGAGGGCACTTGGGCCTATAATTTGACGATACCTTGCATGGAGCAGTTTGCCAATAGCTGCTGTATATTTTCCCCATTTGGCAGACACAGATCTGGAGCTATCTCGCTGAGCGGGGCTAGGACAAAACCTCGCTCATGCATTCTTGGGTGCGGAACCGTCAGGCGCTCGCTGTTTTCTATTAGCTGATCATAGAGCAGAATATCCAAATCCAATGTTCTGGCACCCCAGCGAACAGTGCGTACACGGCCCTGTTGGTTCTCAATAGATTGCAGTAGATCTAGAAGGTCCAATGGAGCTAGCTGGCTGTCCAACTGGGCGACGGCATTAATATAATTTGGCTGTTCCCCGGGACCTATGGCTGGAGTTTGATAAAAGCTGGACCGTTTGCTGACCAGTATGTGGGGATGTGCTGACAGGCTGTCGATGGCCAGGTTTAACTGAGCCCGGGAGTCCAGTTCCTGGCCAGCCACTGTGTCGCTCAGATTGCTGCCCAGGCCTATATAAGCCAGTGCCATTAATCTGTCTTAGGCTTTCTGGGTTTGCGACGGCGGCGTTTTTTGCCGTCTTGATTCTGTGCATTGGCCATCTGTTGCTGCTCTTCTTCGCTGGCTTCCTGATATCTGGTCCACCAGTCGCCAAGGCCCTCTAGATTTTCCCCCGCCTGTTCTCGCAGCAGCACAAAGTCGTAGGCTGCGCGAAAGCGGGGATGTTCAGATAGACGTTTGGCGCGCTGACCACCTCTTCGGGGCAGCAGCAGCTGCAAATCCCAAATCTCACGCATGGGCATGGTAAAGCGCCGCGGTATGGCGGTAATGGAAACCTGGCGTGAAATCACTTCGCCTGCAGCCTTGTTGAGGGCATAGGCGGGTGAGTTGCCCTGTCCCTGATACTGTTTGGCCAGATGTTGAACCGAGGGCCAAAGCATTGCGGCATAGATAAAGGCTGGAGTCACGCGCTTGTTAGCGCGAATACGCAGGTCGGTATTGGTAAAGGCCTGTTCAATCAGGCTGCTGGACTGACTTTCGCGCTCTTTAAGCAGGTTGCTGAGCTGCGGGACCATCTGGTCAAACAGGCCGTACTCGTGCAGCAGCCAGAATGTGGCTAAACCCTGCCCACTCATAAATAGCTTGAGGGTCTCATCAAACAGTCTGGGCGGCGATACATGGGACAGGTCTGCTGCCAGCTTGCGAATGGGTTTTTCTGTACTGCGCTCAATAGTGAAGCCCAGTTTTGCTGCAAATCGCACAACCCGCAACAGGCGCACCGGGTCTTCTCTAAAGCGAGTAGCCGGATCACCCATAATGCGAATGGTGCGGCTATCTATATCTTCGAGCCCACCGGCAAAGTCATGAATACTGTTGTCACTGGGGTCATAGTAAAGGGCATTGATGGTCAGGTCGCGGCGGCTGGCATCGTCACTGATTGAGCCGAATACATTGTCTCTGGTCAGCATGCCGGTATCGGTCTGTTGGCGGCGGTTGCCACCGGTATTTTTGTCCTGCCCCGGGGTCGCATTGGAGCGGAAGGTGGTGACTTCAATCGGTTCGCGACTAAACTGAACATGCACGATCTGGAAGCGACGACCAATAATGCGCGCACGCCGGAATAGGGGTTTGATCTCGGCGGGCTTGGCATTGGTGGCCACATCAAAATCTTTGGGCTTAAGTCCAAGCAGCAGGTCCCGTACCGAACCTCCCACCACATAGGCCTCAAAGCCGTGCTCCTGCAAAATTTGCACAACTTTGCGAGCATCGCGACTAATCATTTGAGGCGACAGAGCATGTTGCCCCGATGGAATAACGACGGCTTCACCAAACTCTGGTTGATGTTGGCCTCTTGCAAAGAAATTACTTATGCGTTTCAGCATGAACAGCTTGCCGGTGGACTGGAAGGAACCGAGAGTTTAACAGAGGAAAAGCTAATACGGGAGCATTGCATAGACTAAGCAGAATAAATAATAGGGGATTCGAATAAAAAGACTATGTTTATTGCGGAAAATAAAAAAGGGATGCCTCTCGACAACCCCCCTCAATGGTTCTGGAGCCTAGGCTCTTTGAACACTTTCGCAATCCATCCAGTTCTTATTATTTTTTATTGTTTTTATTACTCAAGATCAAGTCTTGGTACGACCTTATTCTAATCAGAAAAAGTTGTTCCGCAAGAGAAATTTTAAACATTTGGCCCTAAATTCGATTTATTTTTGCAATTTTACTGCCCGAACCCCGGTTCTACAGGCTAAATTGAAAACTCACTGGGATTAAATTGGCATAAAGGTTAGGCTTTTTTGCGGCTTATACCCAGCTTATTGCGTCTTTCCCACAGGGATTTACGGCTTATACCCAGCTTTTGTGCCAGTGCTGTCTCACTCATATTCTCCTGATTTTCCAATACGAAGCTTGTGAAATAGTCTTCCAACGAGAGACCGGCAGGTTGATCATTAGCAGAATTTGGCTGCGGGGAGCTATTGTATATTTCAGCGTTATCACTGGCATTAACCTTATCATATAAGCCCAGTATCTCAGCGCTGATAGGTTCTTCGGGCTCGGACAAAATGGCCGCTTGGTAGAGCATATTTTGCAGCTCGCGCACATTGCCCGGCCAGCTGTAGCTGTTCAGTGCCTGAAGTGCATCTTCCGTAAGGTGAATTTGAAAGCCTAGCTCGCTTGAGTACTGGTCTATAAAGTATTTGGTTAAACAGGGAATATCCTCGGCCCGCGCCCTCAGGCTAGGGACCTGCAGCCTAACCACATTGAGGCTGTAAAAAAGATCTTTGCGAAAACGATCTGACTCGCACAGGGCCTGCAAATCTTGCTCGGTCGAGGCGATGCAGCGAAAGGTTTTCTGCTCTATGGCCCTGAGCACCAAGGGCTGCAGTGCCAGCGGCAGTTCACAGATATTATTTAAAAATAATGTACCTTCAGAGCTGACCTCCAGCTGTTTATGGAGCTGAGCCTCTTTTACTGAAGTGCAATTAATGGTCACGAAGCACTGATCGGCAAGGGCACTGTTGGCGTGGATAATCTCTGCGATAGTGCGACGCCCAGTACCGCTCTCGCCCTGAATTAAAACGGGTACAGAGGTGGGGGCAGCTTTATGCACTGTGCGCAATATATGCAGAATTTTGGGGCTGGTACCCAGCACTACTGGACACTGGGACTTAACCGCATGCTGTTGTTGATCGGATTCACCGATCAGGCGTCGCACCGCAGCGAGCATTTCTTCGTGATCAAAAGGTTTGGAGATATAGTCGGCGGCTCCCTGACGCATGGTCTCAACAGCAGAGCGCAGACTGGCATAGCTGGTCATAACCAGCACTGGCACAGAGCCAGCAGGCTGAATAAGCTCGGTGCCGGAGCTGCCCGGCAGGCGCAGATCGCTGATAATCAGATTAAACTCATTGAGGTTGTAGGCCTCTTGGGCGGCTTTTACGCTGATAGCTTCAGACACAGCATAATCATGGCGCTCCAACAGCTTGCGCAGAGATAAGCGAATAATTTCTTCGTCTTCGACAATCAGTATCTGTTTGGCATTTTTTTCGTTCATGAGGCAGATGATACGGGGAAATTAATGGTTACTGTAGTGCCGCGATCAGTGTTTATGGCCGGGCTGGTTAGTTCAATCTCAGCTCCCAGGCTTTTTGCCAGGTTAAAGACAATCCACAGGCCTAGCCCTGTTCCTTTGCCTGGGTCTTTGGTGGTGACAAATGGCTCGAACAATCTGCTGCGTAGATCTTCTTTGATTCCCTCACCCTGATCGCTGATAGTGACCATAATTTCCTGTCCCTCAGCTTGGGCCCCTATAGTAACAACACCGCCATTTGGTGATGCATCTCGGGCATTACTCAGTAGATTGAGAAACATCTGCAGCAGCTGGTGGTAATCGCCACGAATATTCAGGCCCGGATCAATAGCGCAGATAAAGCGCAGATTTTGCTGCTCGTCGCTAAGGGTCAGCAATTGAATAGCTTCTGCTGCTGCGTTGCTGATACTGATATCTTTTTGGACTGAGGTCAGTGCATTGCCTCCCCGGGAAAAGTTGATCAGAGACTGAACAATACGGTTGATTCGCTGAGTCTGAGACAGTATCTGCTGGGCGGACTCCGCCACCTGACTCGCCTCAGTCTCATGCTCCAGATTTTGAGCAATACAGGCAATGCCAGTAACTGGATTGCCAATTTCATGGGCCACTCCGGCAGCCAGACGGCCCACAGAGGCCAGTCTTTCATTGTCGATTGAGCTCTGGATCAGATTGACCTGCTCGGTGTGATCTTCGATCAGTAAAACAATATCACCATTGTTGTCTCTATTAGATTCAGAGCCAGAGCCTGGCTGTTCGGATTTTTGTAGGCTGTACCAGCGCACCTGGCCCTGTATTTCAAGCCGCAAATCATCCAGGCTATTTTTGCCGCTGCGGATAAAATCTGAAATAGCAGAGCTCCAGGGCTCGGGTAAATCCCCTATCAGCCTGCCCGAAGCTATGCTCTGGCTGATACCTGTATAGCTGGACAATGTGCTGTTCCAGCGCACAATTTCCCCGCCTTGATCCAGAGACACCACCCCTATGGGCAGGTTGTCCAGTACCTGGCGGTGGTGCACCCGCAGTTTATTGAGTTCGCTGGCAATACCTGTCAGCCGGTCTCCCTGGATAGCCAGTACAGATTCGATCAGCTGAATATCGTCTGGCTCATCAGCTGCAGGCACAATCAGGGGCAGTGAATGCTCCATAATACGATTGGCAGCCAGTACACCAAAACCCATATTTAATGAGGCATTGATACTGTCGCGCAGCTGACGCAGAGCCGCCGGGCGCACTTCATCGGCATCATAGCCCAGAGTATCTAGGGCCCGAGCTACCTCGGCGTCTGCGGCATCACCCAGAGACAGGCGCAGACTGCCAGTGAGTTCAGACACAGATTTTTGCGCAATTTCGACACGCGCTGGTATATAGACATTGTCGGCCATACACAGGGTGGCAAAGGCCTGCTGTTCCCTGTCCATAGAGCCACGCAGGGAAAACAACAGGCAGACTGTGATATTCAGCAGCAGAGCTTCCAGGGCCCAGATATCCCAATTCTGCATGCCAAAGTGGATAACTTTGTCACCCAGAGGCAGCTGCCAGCTCCAGTCACCAATTAACAGAGGCAGCAAAATGGTCATCAACCACAGGGATAGTCCGGCGACCAGCCCGCCAATAAAGCCGCGGCGACCCACTCTGGGCAGATAGATAACTGCCAGCATTCCCGGTGTGAGCTGAGCCAGGCCAGCAAATGCGGCAAGATAATAGTCTGTAATACTGTGGTGTTTGCTGACCAGGCTAAGGCAGGTACAGAACAGGATTAGACCACTGGCTACCAGCATGCGGCGGTTTTTAATCCACTGATCCAGATTGGCTTGGCGCTGCAAATCTTTACCTGGCAGCAAAAAGCTATTGAGCACAATTCTCGCTGTAATCAGACTCAGGCTGCAGATCAATGCAACGCTGAGCAACAGAATGCTGGCACTGGCCAGGCCGGCAATTAGCGGTTGCCCCGCGAGGGAGGGCAGGGCAAACAGATACTCCTGAAAGGGCGACACCGACTGCACCGAGATACCGCTCCACAGTAGAGGGAATAGCGGAATACTGGCCAGCAATACCAATAGAGGATAGGCCCAGGAGGTCATTCCTGCCTGTTGGTCTGAGATATCATTGGAGATCAGTAGACTGAAGTTAAACGGATAAGCGAAGCCTGCCGCCATAAAAACAATAAACAGGCTGTAGGAAAAATCCATGCGCTGGATAATAAAGCGCTGCCCGCTATCCACCACCCAATTATTCATTTCTGCTAGGCCACCAAAGGCTGATGTTAAAGCTGCCCAGGCAGAAAAGCCCATGGCTGGCAGCAGTAAGAGCCCGGCTGCGGCCATAACCCAGGGCAGATGATTAGCGACTCCCAGGCCAATAGAGCGCAGGTTGATCAGCAGAATAACCACTGTGGTCGCCAGCAGACCGAATACTCCACTCCTATTGCCAAACAGACTATTAAAGATGGCCTCAATGGCCACGTACTGGGCCAGAATCAGGGGGATTACCGCCAGTATCAGTGAGATGCTGGCTATAACAGCAACAGATTTTTTGCGGTATCTGAAGGTCAGGAAATCCACCGGCGTAGCAAAGCGAATAATCCCACTGAGTCGACGAATAGGTAGAAAAATTAATGGCGACAGGACAAACACCAGACTAAAAGCAATCAGGGCCAGAATAACGCTATTGCCATAGCGCCCCGCCATCTCAACCGAGCCCATAGCCAGCAGCACCCCGGTGCCAGAGAACAGGCCCAGAGCCAGCATAATATCCTTGCTGTTGGACCCTGTGCGCTGGGACATCCATTTGGCTGCCAGGCAGCCCAGCGCCAGCATGGCCAGAGTGGCCAGCACAGCATCAGGATTGATTATTTCAAGATTCATCCCGGACCCTATGGCGGTGGGCAATATAGGCGGCGAACACTATCATGGCCCAGACCACATAGGGCCTAAACCAGTTGCCATCGGGCTCCACTGCCCATTGAATGGCCAGCGGAAAAACCACTATGCAGAGCAGGAGCAGAGTTGCAACAAATCGATAATTAAGCATGGGCTAGAGGGCGCGGCCGATTATTTTAAAGCTACTTGGTTGATAGATAACCCAGATGGTATGCCTGCCAGACCAGCAAAGCAAACCTGGTTCCCAGGTCTCTGGATTCAGATCAGTGCAGCCCATCTAATAGCCCTCTGGGGCCGGGCTATTTTGCAAGCTCTCAGCTACTGTTTGCACCGACCAGTGCGCTGTTGCCCAGTCTAGTATTTCCGCCACAGATTGCCGCTGCAATGGCTCTGGAGGTGACTGTCTCAGCCAGTGCAGCGCGGCCCACAGATGCTGTGATTCCTGACCTTCCAAAAGACCCATAGCGAGATTTTGCTTGCTGAGTTTCTGACCCTCGGCATTGAGAGCCAGGGGCAGATGAGCATATTCTGGTGTTTTAAAATTCAGGCACTGCTGCAGATAGATCTGCCTGGGTGTCGAATCAAGCAGATCTGCGCCACGCATAATATGGCTGATAGCCTGATATTGGTCATCCACCACCACGGCCAGCTGGTAGGAGAAGAGAGTATCACGGCGGCGCACCACAAAGTCACCCACCTCTGCCTGCAGATTCTGGGAGTACTGACCAACAATCTGATCATTAAAACTGATATGGGCACTGTTGACCCTTAGTCTTGCCGCGCAGTCCTGGTGGGGCAATTGAAGCTGAGAGCAGTGACCGTCATAGATGCCGCCAAGGCTCTGTAGTCGCTGGCGGTTGCACCTGCATTGATAGATCAACCCAGATTCTATTAGAGATTCCAGGGCCGCCGCATAGGCCTCAAGTCTGCTGCTCTGGTATAGCACAGTGCCATCCCAACGCAGCCCGTGACTTTCAAGCTGTTTCAGAATCTGATGGCTGGCGCCGGGCACTTCTCTGGGGGGGTCCAGATCTTCAATACGCACCAGCCACTGGCCGTTGCGCTGGCGGGCATCCAGAAAGCTGGCTAGGGCACTGACCAGGGAGCCAAAGTGCAGTGGGCCCGTAGGCGAGGGTGCGAAGCGAGCTATGCTGGGTAAGGCTGACATTAGGAAGGATTACAGCAGCTCAGAAGGCTCTGAGCTGCTGATGACCGGGCAGCTAACTAGCCTCCGGTGATTTGCTTTTCCTTGATTTCATCGAGAGTTTTGCAGTCGACGCACAGATCTGCTGTGGGTCGAGCTTCGAGTCGACGAATACCGATTTCGACACCACATTGGTCACAGAAACCGTAGTCATCCTCTTCGACACGCACCAGAGTTTTATCAATCTTTTTGATTAATTTGCGCTCGCGGTCGCGGGTGCGCAGCTCCAGACTAAACTCTTCTTCCTGAGTGGCGCGGTCGGCCGGATCGGGGAAGTTTGCTGCTTCGTCTTTCATATGGGTCACTGTGCGGTCAACTTCTTCCATTAACTCGCGACGCCACGCTTTGAGAATCAGCTTGAAGTGCTCGCGCTGATTTTCATTCATATATTCCTCTTTTTTAGTCTCTTTGTAGGGCTTGAGACCATGAAGAGTTGCTGAGCCTGCATCGCTTTTTGATTTAGCTGCAGGTTTTGTTTTTACTGTTGCCATGCATAAGATCCGCTGTTGATATGGGCCTAAAAAACAGAACCCGCGTTTATAGAGATTTTATACGCATTTATCAAGGTAAATTTTCCTATTGATTGCGAATATTGCCATTTTCTATTGGTTAATCTTAGACCATGGTTGCAAAAAAGCCCTAGCTGCGCCTACATTAGCGCCATTAATTGACCTGCTTGTGATGTCCGTCTATGAAAATTGCTCCGCCCTTATTTCCAGCTACCTTTGAAAAGCGCTACAAGCGTTTCTTCGCCGATGTGCGCACCCCGTCCGGTGAGCTTCTTACCCTCCACTGCCCCAATACCGGCAGCATGAAAAACTGCCTGGTCGAAGGGTCTCCCTGCTGGTATTCCCTGTCTGATAATCCCAAGCGCAAATTGCCCGGCACTCTGGAGATAGTGACCAGTAGCCAGGGCAACCTAGCTGGTGTAAATACCTCCAGGCCCAATTATCTGGTGCGCGAAGTGATCGAAGCCGACCTGGTCCCTGAGCTGCAGGGTTATAACCAGATTCGCACTGAGGTTCGCTACGGTGAAGAGAAGAGCCGCATTGATCTGTTGCTAGAGGACCGAAGCCTGGGCCAATGCTATGTCGAGGTAAAAAATGTCACCCTGGATATGGGTGATGGTCTGGCGACTTTTCCCGATGCGGTCACCAGCCGCGGCACCAAACATCTGCGTGAACTGATGGCTATGGTTGCAGCTGGCCACAGGGCAGTGCTGTTTTTCTGTGTCCAGTTAACCGGGGTTCAGCGCATGGAAGTGGCCGCCGAGATTGACCCTGGTTACGCTGCAACTCTGTCTGAGGCGGTTGCCGCGGGAGTAGAGGTGATTGCCTGGCGGGCCAGCATTGGTGCTGATCAAATAGTGCTAGACCAGCCGATCAGCTGTCTTCAAGATCTGCCAGGGCCTGAGCTCTGAGATTAATAGGTGGCGCTGGCATAGGTTGATTGGCGGCAACATAGTAACTTCCGTCTTCAACACGCAGCTCCACCTGCATTAAATGGTCCCCGGCGCAGGGGCCTGTAATACATTCGCCACTTTCCACCTGAAACAGGGCACCATGGGACGAGCATTGAATCAGTGAGCCATCCAGATCGAGAAACTTATCCGGCATCCAGTTGAGAGGTATGCCTAGGTGAGGGCAGCTGTTCCAGTAGGCGTACAGTTGATTGTCACGGCGTATGGCAAATAGTTTGCGCTCTTCAATACTCAGCTCAATGGTCTGCATCTCTTGCAGATCGTCGAGTTGGCAGAGTGCTATTTCCTGCTCTAGCAGGGTCCCCTTATCCATTTTTAAGTGCCTGAATACGCTCTTCCAGTGGGGGGTGAGTCATAAATAGTCTGCTGGGCTTGCGCTTCCAGCCGCTGGAAATACCAAAGGCTGTCATGGTATCTGGCATCTGGTTTTCAACATGAGACTGGGTTTCAGCGCGCAGTTTTTCCAGTGCACCCACCATGGCGGCACGTCCAGCCAGCTGGGCGCCAGCGGCATCGGCTCGGAATTCGCGCTGACGGGAGAACCACATAACAATGGTTGAAGCTGCAATGGCCAGAATAATCTCTGCGACTATGGTGGTTATCCAGTAGCCCAGACCCAAACCGCGGTTATTTTTTAGGATCACGCGATCGACAAAGAAGCCAATCACCCGGGCTGCAAACATAACGAAGGTATTTACCACTCCCTGTATCAGGGCCAATGTAATCATGTCGCCATTAGCTACATGGCCTATCTCATGGGCCAGCACAGCGCGAGCCTCATCTTCAGTGAAGCGGTCCAGTAGTCCCTGACTCACTCCAACCAGCGCATTGTTTCTGTTCCAGCCGGTGGCAAAGGCATTGGATTGCTGGGCCGGGAAAATACCTACCTCGGGCATGCCAATACCGGCTTTTTTCGATAGGGTGGTAACAGTCTGTAGCAGCCAGCGCTCCTGCTCAGTCTGAGGCTTGGAGACCAGTCTGATACCAGTAAAGCGCTTGGCCATAAACTTGGATAGCAACAGAGACATAAAGGCCCCGGCAAAACCAAACACAGCACAGAAAACCAGCAGCGAAGACAGATCCAGGTCAACCCCATTGTTAGCCAAAATGCTTTCGACACCCAGCAGGCGCAGTGAAATACTGGCCACCACAATAATTGCGATAATGGTGAGAAGAAATAGTCCAATTCTGTACATAGTAGATTCCTGTGTAGCCTATGGGTTTAAGATGTGGCCGATTGAGGGGAATTCAAGCGCAACCTGATAGATTATACGCTCTGTGCAGGCACTATTGGCCAATTGATTCTTTGCTAATTGGTCAAAGCGAGGGTATAAATATGTCTTTGCAAAGTCACAACTGCAGCCAGGGCTATGAACTCTATTGATATTTTAACCGGTTCCACCGAGCGCCATCTGACCGATCTTTACGCTGGTCAGGCCGAGGCTGCCATGCTGGTTCATCGGGATATAGTTGCGCCCCTGACTGAACTGCAACAGAATGCCGCAGCCGCAGGCTTTGATCTCAGGCTGTGCAGCGGTTTTCGCAGCTTTGATCGCCAGCTGCATATCTGGAATGCCAAGCTGTCCGGTCTGCGCCCTGTGGTTGATGACTCGGGCACTGAGATTAATCTGGAACAGCTGAGCCCCTGGCAGCAGATTCAAGCGGTAATGCGCTGGTCGGCACTGCCCGGTGCCTCGCGCCACCATTGGGGTACAGATATTGATATCTATGATAGGGCGGCTATGCCTGCAAACTATCAGTTGCAGCTAATTCCCGCTGAAGTTGAAGGTCAGGGAATGTTTGCGCCCATGCATAATTGGCTCGATAAGAGGCTTGCAGAGCGGGGTTTCTACCGACCCTATGGGACAGATACTGGTGGCATAGCGCCAGAGCGCTGGCATATTAGTTACAGGCCCCTGGCTCAGAACTTTGCCAGGGAGCTCACCCCTGAGGTGCTGGAGCAGCGATTGCAGGGCACTGAGCTACTATTATTAGAGGTGGTGTTGGATCATCTCGATGAGATTATGCAGCGCTATATTTGGGTTGATTAAGGAATAACAATCAATGGAAAGCAATGACCCTCTATGGGACATTATTGTTGACGAAGCCAGATCAGCCAGCCTGAAAGAGCCAATGCTGGAAGACTTCTTTCGCGCTTCTATTTTAGATCAGCCCGATCTGGAATCTGCGATGAGTTTTAATCTGGCCCAGTTGTTGGCCAGCCCAGCTATGGCTGTGCATAAAATGGCTGAGGTTATTGCCGAGGCGCTGGCTGCTGACAGCCGCATTGGCAAGGCCATACGCAGTGATATCAGAGCCTCTTTTGAGCGCGATGCCGCCTGTGATCTTCACCTTACACCTATTCTCTACTACAAGGGCTTTCAGGCGCTGCAGCTGCAGCGAGTTGCGCACTGGCTCTGGGGGCAGGGGCGCAAACCGCTGGCTCTATTTATACAGAATCAGGTGTCTGAAACCTTTGCGGTGGATATTCACCCTGGCGCACAGATGGGTTCCGGTATTATGCTGGATCACGCCACTGGTCTGGTTATTGGTGAGACAGCAGTGATTGGCGACAATGTGTCGATTCTGCACTCAGTCACCCTGGGTGGCAGCGGTTGTCAGGGTGGTAGGCGCCACCCCAGAGTAGGCGATGGGGTAATGATTTCTGCCGGCGCTAAAATTCTTGGCAATATCAGCATTGGTGAGGGCGTTAAAATCGGCGCCGGCAGCCTGGTTCTGGAGTCGGTGCCTGAGCATGTCACAGTGGTTGGCGTGCCTGCCAAGATAGTCGGCAGGCCTGTCGAGGAATTGCCTGCGCTGGAGATGGATCAGAGTTTACAGATCAATTAGATCCTGGTGCATTAACCCTGACTATAGGCAGACGCTGGCCAGATGAATAATCTGTTTTTCCAGCAGAGTCTGTCGTCCCTCGGGAAAGCCCTCAAGAACAAAGCAGTTTTCATCAAACACAAGAAATCGGGCAATGGATGAAAGGGCTTGAATATCATACTCAGTGGTGCGCAAACCAATAAGACCCTCCTGCAGCTGATCAGCCAGTTGCGCACACTGGTCTTTTAGTGCCGCCAGCCCCTCGTCGAAACTCAACAGGGGCAGGGTGTTAAGGTTGCCACCACAGACTGTCCAGTTAATCTCTAGGTCCACACCCAGCTTGCTGGACAGGCGCTCGAGAAGCTGTTGTAGGCTGTACACTGCCATTAGGCACAGTAGCAGTTGCTGCTTTGAATTCTGGGTCGAGCGAATATAAAAATAGATACTGCCATCGGCACCCTCTACTCTGTGGCCACCATAGAGTTCGATGGTTCGGGCGGTGCAGTAATCAATTTTTTCGAATAACTGCTCCAGGTTATCGCGGTTTAGCTGATGATTGAGCCGCTGACGATTTTTGATGGAGGCTCTGACAACAGTGTAGTAATAGCCATTATTGCTGTCCTCATCACCAAACCCAGATCCCGACCCAGAGAGCAGAGGCTGAATTTTAGCCTCCAGCGCGGTCAGTTCGTCGATAATTGGATCACCACCACCTGGCAGTCGATTGCTGAGAATACGCAGACGTCGCGCCAGTTGCTCGGCAAACTGCAGGCTGCCGTAGGTGCAGGCGGCGGTAAATACAAACCAGAGTAGCAGCCAGCTGAGCATTACATTGCGGTATTTGCCATAGATAGGCTGTGTGTCTAGCTCGATCACCACAGCACCCAGAATACTGTCCTGTAGCTCAATCTCGCGGCGGTAAGATTCCAGTTCATCGCTTGGCTTTTGGCTCTGACGACTCTGGCTTATTAGCTGTTCTTCCACATCAAACAGGCTGGCACTAACAATAGCCGGATCCTCTACGGTTCGGCTGAGGGCTACCTGCACACTGATCAGGTCATTATTAAACAATGGGGTGCGAATAAGATCGTCGAGCTGGCTGAGTGCACTGCGGCTTTTGTCAGCGATGGTTTCATGGGCAAGCTGCTGGGTTTGGCTGCTGATCAGCAGTGAGGCTAGAAGCCCCAGCAGTAAACACAGGGACAGAACTGCGGCAGGTAATTTTTTAGCCACGGAATATTGTCGCTGCATTATGTAGTCCGCCCCAAAGCAAATTTATTTTCCGCGCATTCTATCCTATTCCTGTAGCTTTTATATAATGGCAGCCTTAAAAATCACCATGGCCCCATAATGTGAAAAATATTCTGCTTATCAATGTATTCGGTGAAGACAGACCAGGCGTCACCAGTGCGATCACCGAGGTGCTGTCCCGCTATGATATCAGCCTGCTAGATATCGGACAGGCGGTGATACATGATCAGCTCAGCCTGGCCATTTTGGCGGCAGTGCCCAGTCAGGTGAATATAGATCTGGTAACCGATGAGGTGAAATCCTGCCTGCTGATTATGGATATCCGGGTTAAATTTTTGCCCATCAGCAACCAGGCCTATCAAAACTGGGTAGAGCAGCAGGGTAAACCGCGCCATATGGTGACTCTGCTAGCGCGCAAAATAGATGCCATTCATCTGGCTCTGGTTACCACCCTGTGCGCTAATACTGGCCTCAATATAGATAAAATTGTGCGCCTTTCCGGGCGCATGCAGCTGGACGACAGCGATAAGCTGGGCCGTGCCTGTGTAGAGTTTTCAGTGCGGGGTGAGGCCCAGGATCCCCGCGCATTCCGAAACTCTCTGCTGGAATTAGCCAGTCAGCACAATATTGATATCGCCTACCAGGAAGACAACATTTACCGCCGCAGCCGCCAGTTGGTGGTGTTTGATATGGATTCCACGCTGATTGATGCCGAGGTGATTGACGAGTTAGCTAAAGAAGCTGGGGTAGGTGATCAGGTAGCGGCTATCACCGAAGCTGCGATGCAGGGTAAGCTGGATTTTAAACAGAGCTTCCGCCAGCGCCTCGAGCTACTTGAGGGCCTGAGTGTCGATGTGCTGCAAAAAGTAGCCCAGCGCCTGCAGCTCAATGAGGGTGCAGAGCACCTGATAAAGACCCTGAAACAGCTGGGTTATAAAACTGCCATTGTGTCCGGAGGCTTTACCTATTTTGCTGAACACCTGCAGTCTATTCTGGGTGTCGACTATATCTATGCCAATGAGCTGGACACCGAAAATGGCCTGGTTACCGGCAAGGTAGTGGGTGATGTAATTGATGGCCAGCGCAAGGCCGATCTGCTGAGGGAACTGGCCCAGAGAGAGGGGCTGGCACTGGAGCAGGTGATTGCTGTGGGCGATGGCGCCAACGATCTACCTATGCTCAATATTGCTGGGCTGGGTATAGCCTATCAGGCTAAGCCCCTGGTAAAAGCCTCTGCCAAGCAGTCTATTTCTAATCTGGGGCTAGACGGCATTCTCTATTTACTGGGGTACAGCGATAAGGATATTCAGGCGCTGGGCTAAGAATTTTCAGAAAAGTCATAATCCATTGTAAAGCTGGGCGGCTGCACATAATGGCCCTGGATATACTGAACGCCCTGCTGCCACAGAATAGGTAAAACGCTGGCCTTCTCCACAAAGGGCACAATAACGTCCACACCAGTGCCAGTCATGCCAGCCATCAGGGTCTGGAACCTGGCTTTGCCCTCGCCACCTTTCTGCAGATCCTCGACAATCAATCGATCGATCTTTACAAAACTCACAGCCACTCTCTCCAGGGTTTTCAGGGGATTGATAGCGACTCCAAAATTGGCAATGGCAATCTGACCGCCCGCTTTTTTGATTTCATCGGAGATAGCCGCAGCCTGGTTCAGATAGCGCAGGGCATCAATTTCGCGGAACTGGAAAATCACCACATCTGCAGGTAGCTTCGACTTTTGCATAGCCTGGGTCAGCCAGGGCAAAAAGGCCTCATCGGAGAATGACTGGCGACTGATATTGATAAATAACTGGGTGTCTGGATTAGAGGCAAGCTTGTCCGCCAGTGTATTTAACACTTTGCTGATCACCCAGCGATCAACTTCGGCAGCTATCTCTGATTTAAATAGATTATTAATAAAATCTTCCGGGATATCATCATTGGGTACATCTTTGTTAACCCCCAATATGGCTTCGTAATACTCCTTGCCACTGCCGCCACTGATCAGCGCTACTATGGGTTGGTAGCGCACTGAGAACAGTCGGTCACTGAGCAGCTTTTTGGCAGTGATCACCACGGCCTCATTCTGGGAGATCTCATCGGAATGTATATTGGGCACAAAAAACCGCACACCATTGCCTGGGGACTGCTCCTGTCGAAGCTCTTCAATAACCTGCTGGCTGCGCTCCAGAGCTCGCTCTACAGAGGGTACATTTTCATTCAGCAATGTGCCGCCGATGGAGGTGGTCAGAGAAAAAGTTTGCTCTTCGACATCAAATACCTCCTGACTGGTCCTAGCCACTATGTCCTCGGCAATTTTAAGCCCCTGTTGGTCAGAGGTTTCTGCCAGCACCGCCACAAAACAGTTCTCGCTGAGTCGACCGCAGTCAAAGTTTTGATTAAATAGCGATCCCACAAAGGTAACCAGGGAATGGACGATTTTTTCGGCTTTGGCTATGCCCAGATCTTCTTTTAAGCTCTCAAAGCGATCGATCTGTATGTTTAGTAGCACGCTGTCCTCACCTGTCTGCACTGATTTGCTGATAGCGCGACTGACCATTTCATAGACCAGCTGGGGTTGGATTGCACTGTAGGCTGTGGCCGAGGCCTCCTCAGTCTGGTCTGTGTTGGCGGCAAACAGTTTGTCACTGTTAATGGTGAACTGCAGCGAAGGTTCGCCGCTGTACTGAATCTGGTTGATCTCAACAAAAGCACTGTCTTCCTCATCCTGAGCATTGAGAATTTTAACCACGGCTTCAAAGGGCATAATTTCTTGTTTAGCCTGCAGAGGCACCATGTAGGCCTTAAGCTTTTCTCTATCAGAGGCTGCTATATTGTCGATCACTGGCAGGCAGAGCATCTCCTCAGGTTCGTCAAAGCCAAAAATACTGGCGCAGGCCTGATTGGCGTAGACATAGGTTCCCTCCTGAACCACTGCTATAGGAAATCTCGAGGTATTCATCAAACACTCGCTGCGTTTCTCTGCCAGAGCCAGTTTGCGCTCCCATTCCCGGCATAGTCGGCGCTGGCCGACACTGGCCAGTGACCGCGCAACTACCTTGAGCAGGTGCTGATCCTGATCTTTAACGACTACATCTTGGGCGCCTAGCCGCAGGCCCTCAATAAGAGTAGCGGGATCATAGTTGTCACTGATAAAAATAACTGGAATATCGCGCTCAGCGCGGCGAATGCACTGAAATATTTGCTGTGCCGGCAGAGATTCGGTGCCTATGGGCGCAATTAGTAGGTCCCAGTTGCGCTTGCTCAGATACTGCTGCAGCTGCTCCTCATCTGAAGCCAGCTGGGCTTCCATTCGGTAATCGGCACTGCGCAGAATACTGATGATTCTATTGGCTTCGTCATGGGATTGTTCGACGATTAAGATTTTTAGAGGTTCGTCGGCCAGCATAGGTCGGGGCTTTGTTAAATCCTATTAAATCCAGAGTTGGTTACATAAAACGGTGGGAGTTCGAAGAACCTACCCTGATATTTGAGTATTGCTCCTTTGATTGTAGACAACTTTTACACTGCAGCCGGCTGTTTTGCTCAATTCTCTGGGAGCAGAAGGCATTTATTTAGTCGACTGCCCCCCAAAACATAGCAAAAATAGCCTGCACTTCGGTTATCATAACGGGCTTTAAAATAATCGAGAATTTTCAAACATGGCCAATTACTCAACTAATGAATTTCGCTCTGGCTTAAAAGTGATGCTTGACGGTGATCCCTGCTCGATTCTGGAAAATGAATTTGTAAAACCTGGCAAGGGTCAGGCTTTTAACCGGGTTAAACTGCGCAATCTTAAAACTGGCCGTGTATTGGAAAAAACCTTTAAGTCTGGTGAAGCACTGGAAGGTGCCGATGTTTTGGATATGGATATGCAGTATCTCTATAACGATGGTGACTTCTGGTACTTTATGGAGCCAGAGAGCTTTGAGCAGCATCAGGCCAATGAAAATGCCGTGGGCGATGCTCTGCAATGGCTCAGTGAGCAGGATATCTGCGTGGTCACCCTTTATAACGGCGCGCCTCTATCTGTTGTTCCCCCCAACCATGTTGAGCTAGAAATCGTCGAGACCGATCCGGGCCTGCGCGGTGATACGGCTCAGGGTGGCAGTAAACCAGCTAGGCTGGTCACTGGTGCAACGGTAAAAGTGCCACTGTTTTTGGATCAGGGTGATGTGGTTAAAGTGGATACTCGCACCGGTGAGTATCAGGGTCGCGTTAAGTAAGCAGCGACTGTTTTCTGACTGGGCTGGCAGGAGGGTTTTGCATTGACTAATTGGCAGCCTAGTGCCAGCCAGGCTATGTTGCGCTGTCGAGCTGAGCTTCTTGCTAGCCTGCGCGAATTCTTTTCCCAGCATGGCGTCAGCGAGGTGGATGTTCCGGTTTTAGGTCGTTCGACCGTCACTGATAGCAATATAGAAAGTATCATTGCCCAGCCATTTGGTGGTAGTGGGTACTTACAAACTTCCCCAGAATATTTTATGAAACGACTTTTGGCTGCCGGTAGTGGCGATATCTACTGCCTGGGTAAGGCCTTTCGCAATGGCGAGGCAGGGCAGAGGCACAACCCTGAATTTACTCTGCTGGAATGGTATCGCTGTGACTGGGATGAGCAGCAGCTTATGGATGAGGTGGCTGATCTGATCAGTCGTATTTATGCCACTACCAATCAGTCTACCCTAGCTGTGCACAGGGGCAGTTATGGGGACTATTTTGCCCAGGTGCTGGCAGTGAACCCCCACAGTGCGCCACTGGATCAGCTGCAACAGCTGGCAGTGTCAGCTGGTTCCCAGAGCTGGGCAGGGGAGACCCGTGCCAACTGTCTGGATTTGCTGTTTTCTGTGCAGGTAGAACCCCAGTTGCCTCAGGGTCTGGTATTTGTCTATGACTACCCCGCCTGTCAATCTGCTCTGGCTCAAACCTCCGTCAATGACCAGGGTCAGCTGGTCAGTCGCCGCTTTGAAGCTTTTCTCAATGGTATGGAGCTGGCCAATGGCTATTTTGAGCTTAGGGACGGCGCTGAGCAGGGGCAGAGATTTGATGAAGACCTCAAGGCTAGATCTGCCGCCAATAAGCCAAGTATTGCAGTGGACAGTCATTTAATGTCGGCGCTGGACCAGGGATTACCCAGCTGTGCGGGGGTGGCGCTGGGGGTAGATCGGCTATTAATGCAGCTGCAGGGCGCTGATTCCATAGGCCAGGTGATGCCATTTAGCTGGGATAGATGCTAGGAGGGCGAAGCATGCTCTTTAATGCGCTTTCTCGCTGGGCGCTTTCCCTTTTGATGCTCTCTCGTGATGCTCTGTCTCTTGATGCTTTCTAGCTGCATTTAAAGTAGTGGTCCATAACTTTTGAGGGCTCTTGGGTCTTGGTATGTCCAACCACTGAGGCTGGCACGCCGGCGACAATATCATGGGCTGCCACTGGTTTTAGCACTACGCTGGAGGCTGCCACCATAGCGCCCTCGCCAATTTCGATATTGCCAAGAATTTTTGCCCCAGGTCCCAATAGTACGCCGCAGCGGATTTTGGGGTGGCGATCGCCACTCTCTTTGCCTGTTCCTCCCAGAGTGACCGACTGCATAATAGACACAGAGTCCTCAACCACAGCAGTTTCTCCGATCACCAATCCGGTAGCATGATCAATCATCAGCCCGGCACCAATTATTGCGGCCGGATGAATATCCACAGCAAATACCAATGAGATTCTATGTTGAATCAGCAGGGCTAGAGAGCGCTGGTCTCCCTGCCATAGGCTGTGGGACACGCGGTAGGCCTGCAGTGCCAGAAAGCCCTTAAAATATAGAAATGGCGTGCTAAAAAGATTGCAGGCGGAATCGCGATCAACAGTTGCCTGAATATCTCTGGCAGCAGCCTGAATAATGGCTGGTTCAGCAAACGCCTGATCCATAAGCTCGCGCAACATAGTTGCGGGCATGGCACTACTGGCCAATTTGCTGGACAGATGATAGCTGAGCGCCTGGCCCATACTGCTGTGATCCAGGATAGTCGCCTGCAGAAAGGGCGCCAGAACGGGCTCTGCTGCCAAGGTCTGCTCAGTCTCGCTATAAATATTCTGCCAGACCTGCTCTGCTATAGCGCTGTGCTGTGGATTTGTCATCTATACTTTTTAACTCTTGGGTTTTGAAGAGCTATTTTGGGTCAGGCCGCGCTAATATGCCAGCCTGTTCTTGCTATACACCAAATATCCACAGCACATACTCCTGCAGCCAGCAGTGATTTTGCCGCCGAACTGGCGGTTGCGCCTGTGGTGACCACATCGTCCACCAGAGCCACAGTGCGCCCTTCGAGAGGCTTGGGGGTGCGTACCTCAAAGGCGTTGTTCATACTCCTCAGGCGCTGGCGCTTGCCCTGTAAATGCTGGGGCCGCCGGTAACCCGTGCGTCGCAGGCAGTGGTTATGGATGCTGCTACCGCCCAATTTACTGCTGAGTATTTGCGCTATGCCCTGGCTCTGGTTAAAGCCGCGGCGCAGCTGTCTGCTCCAGTGCAGAGGCACCGGAATCATAATATCTGGCCTCTGATCAGGGCCATAGGCAGCGCTGATAGTCTCGGCTAGCAGTTCGCTAAGCTGGCGCAGCTGTGGCGCATAGGCATCGACTTTAATTCGTCTGATCATATGGCTGATTGGCTGCTGATACTCAAATGGAGCTATACAGCGTCGAAAGGGCGGGGCTTTTTGCTGACAGTCTGGGCAGATTATCCCTGACTCTTTACCTGTGGGTGGCACTGCACCGTTAAATGGCAGCGCACATTGCTTACAATGGCTGCCAAGCCAGGGTAGGTCCGCAATACAGGGGTTGCATAAACAGTGGTTGGATGGGCTTAGATAATCTTTACAGGAGACACATTCGCCCGGCAGCAGAGCGCTGGACCAGGGAATAGCTCCAAAGTTGATCAGCCTGGAAAGTTTGCTCAGGCGGCTGGAGCCGCCTGAGCTCTCAGATCTATTTATAGCAAACCTCCCTGTCTGCCAGAGCTGGGTCTATACCCTAGCTAACATTATGAGTTGGGTCGCTGTCATCTTCGTCTTCATCGACACTGTTCGCTGCACTGGGCTGACCTTTGCTGAGATCACTGTCATTGAGACCGTAGTCTTCACTGAGAATGCCGCCTGGCACCTTGGGCGCATAGTCTCGCGGAGGCTGAATATCTTCAGCACTTATCAGTGGGTTGCCCTCTTCATCGACCAGGCTGAGGTCAGAGCCCCCGGCCTTTAGCAGCTGACGGCCCACTTCAGGGCTGGCAAGACGGATTGCGCTGGTGGCCAGATGCTCGTGAATTTGACGGTAGCTCTGGGCCATATTGGTGGTCAGCTGGGAAACTGTTAAAAAGTGCTCTGTCACCTCTTGCTGATAGCGCTTAAGTTGCTGTTCGCTGTGCTCGAGACGTTTTTCTAGCTCTGCCGTTGAGGAATTGCCAGTGCCAGATTTGCGCGAATAAAGGTGCCCGATACCGGCACCGATCAAAAAGAAAGCCGCTGCAGTAAGTATCATGGTCAGAGTGATCAATGTAATGTCCCCATCTAAGTTTTAGCCATGCCCAAAAGTGCCCTGGGCCTGGTACTGTTCAAAGCCCAACTATTGTAACGTAAAATATAACAGTTGTTGCTGCAGAGTTTGGGTTGTCACCGACTTATTTGCTGGTTACAGTTCCCTGTGCCTAATATGTAGTAATCTGTTTATGTCTACCCCAAAACTTAGCTATCAAAATGACCTTAGCCGCGATGGCTTTGTTGCCGATGCCTCGCAGGCTCAGGCGGTAGAGCATCTGGAGGCGCTTTACCAGCGTTTGGTGGCTCGGCAGGCCAAACCGGCGGCCGGTATTTTGGGTGGGCTGCTAAAGCGATTTGCTCATTCTGCCCCTGAACCTGAGAAGGGGCTGTATTTTTGGGGTGGGGTGGGTCGCGGCAAGACCTATTTGATGGATAACTTTTTCGAGACACTGCCGTTTGAGCGCAAAATGCGCGTGCATTTCCATCGCTTTATGCGCCGGGTTCATCAGGACTTAAAGCGCCACAAAGGTCAGACCAATCCTCTAGTGCTAGTGGCGGATACCATTGCCGATGAAACCTGCATTATTTGTTTTGATGAGTTTTTTGTCAGTGATATCACTGATGCCATGATTCTGGGCCTGCTGCTGGAAGAACTATTTGCCCGCGGCGTCTGCCTGGTGGCCACCTCCAATATTGTGCCTGACCAGCTGTACCTGAATGGATTGCAGCGGCAGAGATTTTTGCCCGCCATTGCCCTGCTCAACAAGCACTGTAAGGTGGTCAATGTAGATGGCGGCATTGACCATCGGCTGCGTGCTCTGGAAAAAGCCGAGCTCTACCATTCACCGCTGGACGCAGATGCCGATCGCGCTATTCAGGCCACCTTTGAAAGTTTGGTGCCTGTGGAGGGAGAAACTAAGCGCGGCGTCGACCTGGATGTGGAGGGCAGGCCCATTCCTGTCCTGGTGCTGGCAGAGGATATTGTGTGGTTTGACTTCTCTGCTATCTGCGAGGGCCCGCGCAGTCAAAATGACTATATTGAAATTGCTAGAGAGTTTCACGCGGTGATGATTAGCAATGTGCCGGCGCTGGGCCTGGCAAATGACGATGCGGCGCGGCGCTTTATCAATCTGGTTGATGAGTTCTACGACCGCAGTGTTAAACTGGCGCTATCGGCCTCTGAACCCCTGGCATCGCTGTACTCAGGCGGTCGTTTGGAGTTCGAATTTGCCCGTACTGAGAGCCGTCTTTTGGAGATGCAGAGCCGAGAATATCTGGCTCGCCCCCACCGCCCTTAATCAACCCCACAAAAAAGTTAGTTTTTGCTTCAAGAAGCCCTTGTAATAGGCCACGGGGGTCATTACAATTCGCCCCCTTTTTTGGGATCCCCCAAAAGCCAGGTAGGATAAGATGAAAACATATAGCGCAAAAGCAGAAACAGTAGAACGCGATTGGTATATAGTCGACGCAGAGGGCAAGACCCTTGGTCGCCTGGCCGCTGAGATCGCAACCAGGTTACGTGGCAAGCACAAGCCAGAATTTACTCCTCATGTTGATACAGGCGATTATATCGTTGTGGTCAACGCTGAGAAGGTTGCAGTTACCGGCAACAAGGCGAAAGGCAAAATTTATTACTCCCACACCGGCTACCCCGGTGGCATTAAAGACATTTCTTTTGAGAAGTTGATTGATAAAGCGCCTGAGCGTGTTATTCAGTCAGCGGTTAAAGGTATGTTACCGCGCGGTCCTCTGGGCCGAGAAATGTTTAGAAAGCTGAAGGTCTATGCCGGTGTGAGTCATCCCCACGCTGCGCAACAGCCTCAGACATTAGAAATCTAACGGAAAGCGACCATGGCAGATACTCAATATTATGGCACTGGACGTCGCAAGACATCAGCAGCCCGCGTTTTCATGAAATCTGGAAACGGCAACATCACAATCAACGATCGCGCTATAGATGTGTACTTCGGACGTGAAGTGGCACGCATGATTGTTCGTCAACCCTTCGAAGTGGTAGATATGGTTGAGAAGTTTGACCTCAATATCTCAGTCGCCGGTGGCGGCAACTTTGGCCAGGCTGGTGCAATCCGTCACGGCATAGCTCGCGCACTGGTTGAGTACGATGAAAACCTGCGTCCTTCACTGCGCAAAGCGGGCTTTTTGACTCGCGATGCACGTCAGGTAGAGCGCAAGAAAGTGGGCCTGCACAAAGCGCGCAAGCGTCCACAGTTCTCGAAGCGTTAATCAATACGCTTTCAGCGCCGAAAACCAAAAGCCCGACCCATTGGTCGGGCTTTTTTTTGTCTATAAAAATCAAAAGGTTAGCCTGCTTTGGCGCAACTAATTATTGCGTGTAAATCAGCTTTCCGTTACTATGCAGCGCCTTTTTTATTTGCACACGAGCCCGTGTGTTTTGAATCCAAATTTTAAGTTTAGAGGGAGAGCGTCATGACCGATGACGGTGTCAACCAAAGCCGCCGAAAATTCCTGTTGGGTGCTACTTCGGTAGTAGGTGGTGCAGGTGTAGTTGGTGCAGCAATACCTTTTGTCTCGTCCTGGCAGCCCAGCGCTAAAGCAAAAGCTGCTGGAGCTCCAGTTAAAGTCAATATTTCTAAGTTGGAAGCCGGTGGTCGCCTGGTGGTTGAATGGCGCGGAAAGCCAGTCTATATAGTTCGTCGCACCTCAGAGTCTCTGGATGCGATCAATGCAATAGATACCAGCATTCTTAGAGACGCGGATTCTGAAGCTGCAGCTCAGCCAAGCTATGTGTCTGGTTCAGCCCGCACCATGGCTGGCAAAGAAGAGTACCTGATTCTGGTCGGTCTGTGCACACACTTGGGTTGTGCGCCAATGTACCGCCCCGATGTGGGTGCTGTGGATCTGGGCGGCGACTCCTGGCTGGGTGGTTTCTTCTGCCCCTGTCATGGTTCCAAGTTCGATCTCTCTGGCCGTGTTTTTGCCGGTGTACCTGCACCGACCAACCTTGAGATTCCGCCTCATAGCTATGAGTCAGATGATGTTGTGATTATTGGTATAGATTCGGAGGTTGCGTAATGAGCAATGAAACAGGTTTTGCCGCATGGCTGAATTCCCGCATGCCGACGCTCCAGCGCGAATGGAAGCGTCATATGTCGGAGTACTACGCGCCGAAAAACTTTAACTTCTGGTACTACTTTGGCGTGCTGTCGATGGTGGTGCTGGTTATTCAGCTGGTCACTGGTATCTGGTTGCTGATGAGCTACCAGGGCTCTGCAGAGCAGGCCTTTGCCTCGGTTGAGTATATTATGCGAGATGTAGATCTCGGCTGGATTATCCGCTATGCCCACAGTACCGGGGCATCGGCGTTCTTTATTGTGGTTTATCTGCATATGTTCCGCGGCTTGATGTACGGCTCCTACAAGGCGCCGCGCGAGCTGGTATGGGTCTTCGGCATGACTATTTATCTGGCCCTGATGGCAGAGGCTTTCCTGGGCTATGTATTGCCCTGGGGGCAGATGTCTTACTGGGGTGCGCAGGTAATTATTTCCCTGTTTGGCGCTATTCCAGTGGTGGGTGAGGATATTGTGCAGTGGATTCGCGGTGACTATCTGATCTCAGGTATTACGCTCAACCGCTTTATGTCTCTGCATGTGGTGGCTCTGCCCATTATTCTGATTGCGCTGATCGTCATGCACATTATTGCCCTGCACGACGTTGGTTCAAACAACCCAGACGGTGTCAGCATCAAAGAGCACAAAGATAAAGACGGCAATCCTATCGATGGTCTGCCGTTCTATCCCTACTTTGTGATTCACGATCTGGTGCCCATAGTGGTGTTCCTGTTTGCCTTCTGCGCTGTGCTGTTCTTTATGCCAGAGATGGGTGGTTTCTTCCTTGAGTATGCCAATTTTGAAATTGCCAACTCATTGAAAACGCCAGAGCATATTGCCCCGGTTTGGTACTTCACCCCTTACTACTCTATGTTGCGGGCAGTTCCGGATAAGCTGGGTGGCTTTATTACTATGGGTGCGGCGATCGCTATACTGTTCGTGCTGCCATGGCTAGACAGAAGCCCAGTGCGCTCTATGCGCTACAAAGGCAATATTAGCCGGGCCGCGCTACTCATGTTTGCCGCTGTATTTATTATTCTCGGTTACCTGGGCGTTAAGGCTCCGACTGAGGGTCGTACTATTCTGGCGCAGATCTGTACCCTGCTGTACTTCTCGTACTTTATCGGCATCTACTTCTGGACCAAATACGAAACCACCAGACCTGAGCCTGCACGCATTACTATGGACGGTGGCATTGGGCCACTCAGGACTCTGGGTGCCATTGGTATAGTTGCACTGCTGGTGATTATTCCCATCAAGGCAGTGGGCGCAGAGAGTGGCCACAACTGTGGAACCATCGACTGTGAGCCCTTTGAAGCTCAGTTGACTAACGATGCCTCATTGCAAAATGGTGCTAAGTTAGCGGTAAATTTTTGTATGGGGTGCCATTCATTTAAATACTCGCGATGGGAGCGGGTTGCCAATGATATAGGTATCCCCAATCAACTGATGCTGGACAATATGGTATTCACTGGTCAAAAAATTGGCGAGCTGATGAATATTGCTATGCCTGCTGACAATGCTAAAGAGTGGTTTGGCGCCACACCGCCAGATTTAACGCTGGTGGCGAGATCGCGCAAGCCAGAGTGGGTATATACCTATCTACTCAATTTCTACGCTGACCCAAGCCGCCCCTTGGGCGTGAACAATAAGGTCTTTAAAGATGTGGGTATGCCCCATGCACTGCTGGATCTTCAGGGTTTACCCGAATGTGCACCAGGCCCTGTGTTGGCAGCCAATGGTGGTATCAAGCGTGACCTGATGACCGGTGCCGATATTTTAGACGACCCCTGTGGTCGCTTTAATATCAATAAGGCTGGCAGCATGACCGAGGAAGAGTATCAGGCAGCAGTTTATGATTTAGTCAATTTCCTGACTTATATCGCTGAGCCCATGGCCGAGCAGCGCAAGCATATTGGCCGGCTGGTGCTATTATTTTTGCTACTATTATTGGTACCCACTGTTCTGTTGAACCGCGAGTACTGGAAAGGCATTCACTAGCTCCAGCTAACTTGCTGAGTGGCTACACTGGGGCAGAGCAATCTGCCCCTCTAACTATAAAAATATGAGAGGTAGTTGTGCGACGATCATCGATGACGTTATTTTCTGATCCTACTTGCCAGTACAGTCACCGAGTGCGTATCGTGCTTGCTGAAAAGGGCGTTACCGTTGATATTGAAGATATCGAAGCCAATGGAGTGACCGAGGAAATTCTCGAGGCCAACCCCTACGGAACACTGCCAACTCTGGTAGATCGTGATCTGGCTCTGTATGAGTCTAAAGTTGTGATGGAATATCTCGATGAGCGCTTTCCCCATCCGCCGCTGTTGCCAGTCTATCCTGTAGCTAGGGCTCAGAGCCGCCTCTGGATCTACCGCATTGAGCGCGACTGGTGCACCTTGATCGACACTATCATTGCCAGCCCGGAGACCAAAAAAGCCGAGGCTGCACGCAAGGAATTTCACGAGTCGCTGATGACCATTTCCAGTATCTTTACTGAGAAGCCTTACTTTATGAGTGAGGAGTTTACCCTCGTAGACTGCTGTCTGGCGCCAATGCTTTGGCGCCTGCCTCAGCTGGGAATCAAGCTGCCCAACAACCGTCAGGTTAAACCTCTGTTGGACTATATGGATCGCCTGTTCGAGCGTCCTTCCTTCCAGGAGAGTCTCACTGATCTGGAGCGCGAAATTCGCGCCTGATGAACTGAGATGAATATGAGGTCCAATCGACCCTATCTGTTAAGAGCCTTCTATGACTGGATAGTGGATAACGATTGTACGCCCTATATTGTGGTCGATGCCCATTATCCTGAGGTAGAAGTGCCTCAGGATTTTGTTACTGATGGCCAGATTGTTCTCAATATAGCCCCCCGCGCTGTCAGCAGTTTTGAGATGAACAACCAGTATGTTCAGCTATCGACTCGCTTTGGTGGTATGCCCATAGATATCTATCTCCCCGTGGGTGCCGTAATGGGCATCTACGCCCAGGAAAATGGTCAGGGTATGGTGTTTGAACCAGAGAACCCGGATGACCAACCACCGCCAAAACCTCCTGGTGGCCCCAAGCCAGTGTTGAGCTCGGCGGAAAAAACCCAGTCAACCACAGGGCCTAAGACCAAGCCCAAGACTAAACCCGCACTGCGAGTGGTTAAGTAATACTGCTCTTCCCACAGCAAAAATCACGGAGTTTCCTATGTCCCAAGCTATAGCCATCCTATCCGCAGCGCGGACACCTATGGGCGGAATGATGGGCAGTCTGTCTGCAGTGGCCTCTCCAGATCTAGGAGCCGTTGCCATCAGTGCCGCTCTGGAACGTGCCGGGCTAGGTACAGAAAATATTGATGAAGTGATTATGGGCTGTGTGCTGTCTGCAGGCCTGGGTCAGGCACCGGCTCGTCAGGCGGCCCTGGCTGCTGGTATCAACAAAGCCACTGCCTGCACCACGGTGAATAAAGTCTGTGGCTCGGCCATGATGTCAGTCATGATGGCTGGCAATGCCCTGCGCGCAGGTCAGTCAAAACTGGTGGTTGCCGGTGGTATGGAGAGCATGAGCCGCGCCCCCTACCTGATTCCCCAGGGTCGCCAGGGCTATCGTTTTGGCAGTGCCGAAATGCTCGATCATATGCAGTACGACGGACTTCAAGACGCCTACCAGGCGGTAGCCATGGGTAATTTTGCCGAGAGCTGCGCCAACAAATACCAGTTTAGCCGCGAAGATCAGGATGCCTATGCCATCGAGTCACTGCGTCGCGCCAATGCTGCTATAGACCAGGGTTTGTTTGCTGCGGAGATTGCTCCAGTCAGCATTGCTTCGCGCAAAGGTGAGACTCTGGTAGATACCGACGAACAGCCGGGCAATGCGCGCCCGGATAAAATTCCTCAGCTGCGCCCAGCGTTTGCCAAAGACGGCACAGTGACCGCCGCCAATGCCAGCTCGATTTCCGATGGCGCAGCAGCGCTAACTTTAATGATGGCCGATGAGGCAGAGGCACGCGGTCTCAAACCTATTGCACTGATCCGCGGCTATGACCAGAGCGCCCAGGAGCCCGAGTGGTTTACCACCGCGCCAGTGACTGCGATTAGAAAGACATTGGATAGAGTGGGCTGGGCAGTTGAAGATGTGGATCTCTGGGAAGTTAACGAAGCCTTTGCTGTAGTGGCTATGGCCGCACTGCGGGAGATTGGCATGCCCCACGACAGACTCAATGTCCATGGTGGTGCCTGCGCCCTGGGCCACCCCATAGGTGCCAGTGGCTCAAGAATTATTGTGACATTGATTCATGCGCTGCAGCAGCGGGGCGGCAGCAAAGGTATTGCCAGCCTCTGCATAGGTGGCGGTGAAGCCACAGCTATGGCTATAGAGTTGGTTTAATCTATATATTCAAACACTCGGACCACTTTGCGAATACCGCTGCTATCGCTGGCAATTTTGCCGGCTAAGTCTGCGGTGGCGCGATCCACTGTGCCCATCAGATAGACCACACTGTCCTCGGTAATCACCTCAATATTTGAGGCTTTAACCTTGTCGTTAAACATCAGTTTGGTTTTGATCTTGCCCGTCAGCATACTGTCATTGGTACGCGAAACAATGGAAGTTTTTCCTCGCACCTGCAGCTCGTTGTAAACCTGGCGCACATCTTTAAAGTTACGTGCCACGTCGCCGGCCATTTTCTTCATTTCTGTGGAAGGTACCTCGCCGGTCAACAGCACAACGCGGTTTGCTACATTGATATTGATATGGGATTTATCCAGTTGCGGGTGAGCCTTTTTGATATTGACACCAATTTGGGTATCCATCTTTATATCATCGATAGCTGTGCCTACACTGGTGCTCGAAGGGTCCGGATCAAAGGGCTTAGAGGTAACCGAATCAACAACTGTAGTACATCCCGACAGCATAAACATCAGGGTTAATAATACCGCTAAAACTCGCATCTACTCGCCTCCAAAAATTTGATGGTCGACCAGTGCACAGAGGCACTGAACGATCTGAAACTGAGCTGCTGTCGCCAGCTGCCCCTGAAACTCCGCTGCGGGAATTACAATATCATTGTAACCGAGAGTAGCCGATAGTAAATCATCATTGACCCCCGAGAGCAGAATAACGCCTAATTGTTTATCAATTGCAGCTTCAATGGCAGTCAGCAGGGCAAGACTGTTATCCCCCGCGCTGACTATCAGTAGGACATCGCCTGCTTTTCCCTGTACCTGAACAGACTGGGCATAGCGTTCAGCGCCAAAGGAATTATCCATCAGTTTATTGAGATTTAGTGCGGGAAAACCCGGACGTTCAATTTCAAAACCCTGAGCCAAATAATCCGAGAATAACTGGGCCAGGGGCACCGCAGATTTATCACCACAGCTAAAAATAGTATTACCCGCCAGCAGTGCCTGGGCAATCTTTTCCGCAGCTGCTGCCATGGGTTCAGAAAAAGCGTCTCCGACTACCATGGTAGTCTCGATGACCTTCTGAAAGTGGGTAAAAATTTGCTTGTCCATAGTCCCTTTTGAGTTGATGTTACCTTTTGCGCTTATTTAACGCTGTATAGTCGCGGCTACATTATAATATTCTTAATCCAGTCAATGGCATAATTCTTTAACTGGCTATGTAAGTGGCCAGCATCATCAGTCATTGGGTTGCTACTCGGGCCTATGGTCACAGCATCAAAGCGGGCTGGATTAGAAGCGCCCAAACCGCGGCTCTGCAAATAGACCGCCGCCGCGGCTGTGAGCCGCCTGCATTTCTTCGCGGTAATAGATGCAGCTGCACCGCCAAAGATCTGAGAGCGGCGAAACCGCACCTCAACAAACACAATACAGCCGTTATCTTTCATTATCAGGTCGATTTCGCCCTGACGGGTGCGAAAATTTTTGCCCAACAACTCTAAGCCCTGATCCATCAGATACCGGCGGGCTAGATCTTCCGCCTGATCACCCGAAAGATAGCCGTGCTGCCTGTTTGCTCTATCCATAAGCCTTGCCGTCTTATAGCTTACCTCTGGTCACAGTCGTCCTGATAAATAATGCCCAGCGCTCTATATTGCAGCGCCTTCTAACCCTTAGCGGGCCAATTCCACCACCTTGCCGCGCTGGAATTCAGCCCATTTTTGTTGTCGTTTAATAATGCCATCGGACAGCGACAGTAATCCTGTGGCACCAAATACCCAGGCCTGCTGTTCAGACTGAAGATCGCGCAGATTTCTGTGCAGTAGAAAGGCATCGTGACCCACGGCATAGAGATGGCGATAGGCTGTGTGTAGGCGCGTATCCGGTGTCAGCTCTCTGGCCAGTTGACCGGGCAATGTCCAGGGCATGGCACTAAATTCAACGCCGGTTAAATCCCGGTCCAAGTCTGTCTGTTCAATACCGTTATAGATATGCGAGGTAGCCACTACAGGTACATCAGAGGCGTAGAGAAAATCGAGGGCCGGTTTGATTTGCCGCGCCACTACCGGATAGCCAAGCACCACCACCAGGTCAATGTCCTGTCGGCGCCTTACCTGAGATTTGATACGGCTGTTTACAAAGCGCTTGATCTGCAGCGCGCGGTCTTCGCTCATATCTATCAGCAGTGGCGGCTTGAGCAGTGGGGTAAAATCTTTGACCGAGGAGGGGTAGGCAACCTGATCCAGTAAAGTGCCGCCTTTTTCCGTCCAGTACTGGTTAAAGAAAGAAGCCGAGCTACGTCCCCAACTATTATTGGGTGAAACTATCAGTACATTGCGTTTGCCCTGCAGCCAGGCGCGATCAGCAATTTGGGCTATTTCGTCCTGGGGAGAGAGACCAAATTGAAATAGATTTTGCGCCTGAGACCCAGTGACCCTATCTACCCGGTTGAGACTCAGTGTGGGCACAGGCAGACTGGACATAGGCAACAGCGCCTCCACCTCAGACTGGCGCATGGGACCAATAATCATTTCGGCACCATCTTCCACTGCGTTGTTATAGGCCTTTTGCAGAGACTGCACACTGGTGTCATAGACGCGAATGTCCGGAGCATCCTCGATATTCTCGCTGAGAAACTCATAGTAGGCGCCCATAAAGCCGTCCAGCAAGGTGTAACTGGGCACCTCATAGTTATCTTGCAGAGGCAGCAGCAGGGCCACCTGGGATGGAGCTGAGGAGCGGCTGGATGAGCCGAGGTCCTTTACAGCTCTCGGCGGATTTTTTGCCGCCGGATGTGTTCGCCAGCGTCGCTGCCAATCCTTATAGGCCAGTGCCCTCGACTGAGCATCAGCCTGATACAGGCGGTTTACTTGCGCCAGCTGCAGCCAGCCGGCAAGCACAGTATTTGGGTGATTTATGCCAAGTTGCAAATAGCTGTAGGGCAACACTGTGAGTTGGCGCCACAGGCTATTATGCACAGCACGAATATCCTGTTGCTTTCTCAGCAGGCCGGCATAACTGATCGACTTCAGCAGCCCCAGCTCAATATTGCCCAAGGCAAAATTGCTGTCCGCTTGCAGGCTGAGCATACGCCTCAGTGTTGAGGCATTAAAAGTTGCACTAATGCCGACAAACCTATCCTGAGTCAAACGGTCAGCAGCACCCTGAGGGTTGCCCAAACTGAGTTCGAGCTCGGCTACAAACAGATTGAATTCAATATATTGCGAGTCACTCAGTTGCTCCGCAACCACCAGCTTTGCCGCTTCGGCACTTTTAGCTAGGTCTCCGGCGCTGGCAAACAGCATGGCGGCCTCAAAAATACGCTGATCCGGGTTGGCAGACACTGGTGCAGACTCCAGCATGGCCTGGGCCTGTTGCAGAGCACTGATATCCTGAACCTCGACACCGGTAAACACTGGTACACGCACAGTATCCTGGGTTGGAGTTGGCGCACAGCCACCAATAAAGGCTAAGATGCCCAGCGCTAGGACAAATAATGGAAGACGCTTTTTATTCATGAACTCTAATCAATCCGGTACGTTATATATAGTCGCTACACCCATAGGCCATCTGGGTGACATGGTACCCCGCGCGGTGGAGACTCTCCAGTCTGTGAGTGTAATCGCCTGCGAGGACACTCGCCACAGTAAAAAGCTGCTCAATCATTTTAGTATAGATAAACCCTGCATTGCTTATCATGATCATACCGACAAAAAGTCCAGTTACAGTATTCTCAAGCGATTGCGCGACGGTGAAGATGTGGCCCTTATTTCCGATGCAGGAACGCCCCTAATCTCCGACCCTGGTTACCGATTGGTATCCGAAGCCCGGCAACAGGGATACAGCGTGATACCGATTCCCGGCGCCTCTGCCGTAATTGCCGCTCTGAGTGTCTCTGGGTTGCCTACAGATAAATTCAAATTTATGGGCTTTCTACCAGCTAAAAGCACCCAGCGCAAAACCTCATTATCAGCCGTAAAGGGCAATACTGAGACCATGGTTTACTACGAGGCTCCTCATCGTATTACAGATACTATCGCCGATATGCTGGACATCTTTGGTGCTGATCGACCCGCTTTTATGGCCCGGGAGATCAGCAAAACCTTCGAGACCTATCTGCAGGGCAGCCTGGCAGAATTATTAGACTTGGTGCGAGCCGACAGCAACCAGCAGCGCGGAGAAATGGTACTGGTGATCGGTGGAGCAGCTACCGAGACTGAAACCGTCTCCGTGGATGCCGAAAAAATACTGGGCCTGCTGCTAAAAGAACTGCCCCTAACCAAAGCCGCTTCACTCACCGCCAAAATTACTGGCGGCGATAAAAAGCAGCTCTATCAGCTAGGCCTCGCAATTCAAGATAAAAACTAATTTATCTTAGCTCTGTTAGATAAGGAGCCCTCAGCTTCGCCTGGATAAAGAGCCCTCAGCTTCTCTTGGATAAAAAGCCCTCAGCTTCGCCTGGATAAAGAGCCCTCAGCTTCTCTTGGATAAAAAGCCCTCAGCCTGAATATCCGCTACCGTCAGCGCCGTCATATTAAAGATCCCGCGAGACGAAACCGACGGAATCACAATATGCGCTGGCTTGCGGAAACCATTGATAAAGGGACCAATCAGCAGAGCATCAGTCAGGGACCTGATCAGGCCCATGGCAATATTGGCCGCATCCAGATTGGGCATAACCAAGACATTGGCGCGACCCTGCAAATTGGCCTGGGAATACACCGTCTCGCGCAGCTTGGGGTTCAGGGCGCTAAGCACATGCATTTCGCCATCAATCTGCAGGTCTGGGTGAGCATTTCGGAGCATTTCACCTGCACTGCGCACCTTTTTCGCCGAGGCAGCATTAGAGGTACCAAAGTTAGAGTGCGACAGCAGGGCGACTTTAGGTTCAATACCAAAGCGCTTGACCAGATTAATACTGGCCTCGGTAATTTTTACCAGTTCAGCATCAGTGGGGTCCACATTCATCGCTGTATCAGCCAGAAATAGCGGGCCATCGGGCAACAGCAGTACGGCGGCAGAGCTCACCAGCTGAGTTTTATCCTCTGGCCCCAGCAGGTGCATAATTTCTCGCAGATGGAAATCAAAGCGACCTACCTTGCCACAGATCAGGCCATCGGCTTCATTGCGCGCCACCATCACCGCCGCAATCGCCGTCTGATCATCGCGCATAATCTTGCGAGCAGCGGCCACAGAGACCCCGTGGCGGCCAACCATCTCATGGTAGTAGGCAGCGTAATCCTCATGACGATCGTTATTGCCCGGGTCAAATATCTCCACATCCTCATCCAGATCTATACGCAGGCCCAGACGGTCAATCTTGACCTCCATCCCGGCGCGGCGACCAATTAAGATTGGCTTGGCAATATTTTCATCCACCACAGCCTGTACCGCCAACAATACGTCATCATTTTCGCCCTCGGCATAGACAATGCGGGCCGGTGCTTTTTTGGCTACTTCAATAATTGGCTGCATAAACAGACCAGCCTGATTTACAAATTCATGCAGTGACTGTCGATAGGCTTCCATATCCGCAATAGGTCTGGTGGCAACACCGCTGTCCATGGCGGCCTGAACCACAGCCAATGGCACATCTTCAATCAGGCGCGGGTCAAAGGCTTTGGGGATTAAATATTCCGGGCCAAATTTTAACTGTTCATCCGCATAGGCAGCGGCCACTACATCTGAGGTTTCTTTGGTAGCCAAATCGGCAATGGCGCGCACTGCGGCCATCTTCATCTCTTCGTTAATTGTCGAAGCACCGCAGTCCAGTGCACCACGGAAAATAAACGGGAAGCACAGAACATTGTTAACCTGATTGGGATAGTCCGAGCGACCAGTGGCAAGAATCGCATCTGGGCGAGCGGCCATGGCTTCTTCCGGCATAATTTCCGGAACCGGGTTAGACATTGCCAGAATAATAGGCTTCTCGCCCATCTTCTTCAGCAGGTCGCCGTTTAACACACCTGGGCCAGACAGGCCCATAAATAGGTCCGCACCCTCAATCGCATCTTCAATAGTGCGGTCGCTAGTCTCTACAGCATAGCCTTGCTTCCAGGGGTTCATCCCCTCTTTGCGGCCCGCATAAATCACTCCGGTGCGGTCGATCATGCGCACATTTTTCTTTTGCAGGCCCATGCTTACCAGCAGATCTACACAGGCAATACTGGCAGCACCAGCGCCAGAAACCACCAGCTTCACCTGGGAAAATTCTTTTTCGACTATGCGCAGACCATTGTAAATGGCCGCAGCTGCCACAATTGCAGTGCCGTGCTGATCGTCGTGGAATACCGGAATCTTCATGCGCTGGCGCAGTTTTTCCTCCACCATAAAACATTCCGGTGCTTTGATATCTTCAAGATTGACACCACCAAAAGTGGGTTCCAGGCTGGCAATAATATCTACCAATTTGTCGACATCGGTTTCATCTACCTCAATATCAAAGACATCAATATTGGCAAACTTTTTAAACAGTACCGCCTTGCCCTCCATCACCGGCTTGGATGCCAGAGGTCCTATATTGCCCAGTCCCAAAACTGCAGTACCGTTGGTGATAACCGCCACCAGATTGCCGCGCGAAGTAACAGAGGCAACCTCAGTGGGGTTGTCTACAATCAGCTCACAGGCATGGGCCACTCCGGGGGAATAGGCTAGCGAGAGGTCGCGTTTATTAGCCAGAGGTTTGGTTGGCCTGATCTCCAGTTTGCCCGGCAATGGGTGAGTGTGATACTTGAGCGCGCTTTCTTTAAAAGAATCTGTCATAGGTATTTATTCCTTGGGGGGCTATTGCGAACATATCGCGCTGTGGAGGCTGAACTGATGTTATTTTAAAAATCATTTTAGCAATTGTGACTGTTAAATAGCTATCCAGAGGCATTGGCCCTTGTAATACAGATCAATTAGTAAAAGAATAAGGGCTCTGTACCTAGCTGCGGTCAATAGCAGTTATCTGTGGCTCAACTGCGACAGGATATAACTAACAAAAAAAGAGGATTAATCTTGGAAGCGTTTCTGGGTCAAATAAACTCCATTATCTGGAGCTCGGCACTAATTTATTTATGTCTGGGCACCGGGCTATATTTTTCTGTGCGCACCAAGTTTTTACAGGTTCGTCACTTTCGGCATATGTTGAGCATTATGCGCGAAGGCCGCAGCTCCGAATCCGGTGTTTCCTCATTTCAGGCGCTGGCTATGTCTCTTTCCGGGCGCATGGGTACAGGTAATATTGCCGGTGTTGCCACGGCGATTGCCATGGGTGGGCCGGGCGCTGTTTTCTGGATGTGGATGGTGGCCTTTTTGGGTGCCTCAACCGCCTACGTCGAAGCGACCCTTGCACAGATTTATAAAGAGAAAGACGACAATGGTGAATACCGTGGTGGTCCAGCATACTTTATCGAGAAAGCCATGGGACAAAATTGGTATGCCTGGCTATTTGCCGCATCGACCATTATTGCCGTCGGGTTCTGTCTGCCAGGTATTCAAGCTAACAGTATTGTTGCTGCCATGGGTAATGCTTGGAGTATTCCACCATTGGCAACCTCTTCATTGATTGCCCTGGGCGTTGCAATCATTATTTTTGGTGGCGTAAAGCGCATAGCGCACTTTGCTCAGGTGGTAGTGCCTGCTATGGCAATGGGCTATATATTGATTGCCTTTGCCGTGATTGGGGCCAATATCGAACAGTTCCCCGCCGTGATTAATCTTATTGTTAAGAGCGCTTTTGGGCTAGATGCAGGTTTCGGCGCTATTATTGGTATGGCGGTGCAATGGGGTGTTAAGCGCGGTGTTTACTCCAATGAAGCGGGGCAGGGCACAGCGCCCCATGCAGCGGCGGCGGCAGAAGTCTCCCATCCAGCCAAGCAGGGGTTGGTTCAGGCTTTCTCCGTCTATGTGGATACCCTGCTGATCTGCACCGCAACCGCCTTTATGATTCTGATGACTGGCCTCTACAACGTTCAAGGCCCAGATGGAGTAATGCTCTACCAGGGTCTCTCAGGTTATGAGGCTGGCCCAGCCTATGTGCAGAGTGCATTTGATACCGTATTGCCAGGCTTTGGCAGTGGCATATTGGCGATCTCCCTGCTGTGCTTTGCCTTTACCACTATTATTGCTTACTACTATATTGCTGAAACCAATGTGATGTATATCAATCGCAAAGTCCATCGCCCCTGGTTGGTGCTGTTTCTCAAAGCGCTGGTGTTGACCTCGGTTATGTACGGCGGCCTAAAGAGCGCCAATATTGCCTGGGCACTGGGCGATATAGGTGTGGGTCTAATGGCCTGGCTGAATATTGTGGCTATTCTGATTCTGCAAAAGCCGGCAATGCTGGCACTAAAAGATTATGAAACCCAGCTGGACAATGGTGAGGATCCAACATTTGATCCACTCAAGCTGGGTATTGAAAAAGCCGACTTCTGGGTCAATAAATAGACTGGCAGTTTGGCGTAAATATTTAGGCGGCTGGCCAGCCGCCTAGTTCTTTCCAGCGATTGGTGATCTTGCAGAACAGCTCCGCGGTTTTAATGGTGTCATACAGCGCACTGTGAGCATCGCGGTTATTAAATTCAATCTCCGCCGCCTGACAGGCTTTGGCCAGCACGGTCTGGCCATAGGCCAGTCCCGCTAATGTAGAGGTATCAAAACAGGAGAACGGGTGAAACGGGCTGCGCTTGATTTGATTGCGTTCAATGGCCGCATTGACAAAGCCCAGGTCAAAATGGGCATTATGGGCTACCATTACTGATCTGGTACAGCCTGTATCGCTAATCTCTCTGCGAATGGGCCGAAAAATTTCCCGCAGTGCCTCACCCTCTTCTTCAGGGTCGCGCTCTGGGTCATATATATCGATGCCGGTAAATTCCAGAGCCGAGGGTTCAACCACAGCGCCGGGAAAGGGATCGATATTTTTATTGTAGCTCTCTTTGATCTGTAGGTTGCCCTGGGCGTCCATCTCCAAAATAACTGCGGCGATTTCCAGTAGCGCATCGGTGCGCGAGTTAAACCCGCCAGTCTCTACATCCACCACCACAGGCAAAAAACCGCGAAAGCGTTTGGCCATCAGCGAGGGTTGCAATAATTCTTCGGGCATATCCATTAGAGGCTCAATTTCCAGTTTAGGCTGGTGCCTGCGCCTAGAGGGATCAGTTGAGAACCATCGAAGGGTACAGACTCGGGCAGCTGCCAGGACTGACGCTGCAGTGTAATTGTTCCGCTGTTGCGCGGTAGACCATAAAAATCTGGGCCATTGGTGCTGGCAAAGGCCTCCAGTTGGTCCAGAGCTCCGGCCTGTTCAAAGACCTCGGCGTAGAACTCTATAGCTGCATGGTGGCTAAAGCAGCCGGCACAGCCACAGGAGCTCTCTTTGCGGCCCTGGACATGGGGTGCAGAGTCAGTGCCTAAAAAGAATTTTTTATTGCCGCTGGTGGCGGCCTCAATCAATGCCTGCTGATGTAGATTGCGCTTTAAAATAGGCAGACAGAACAGATGGGGACGAATGCCCCCCACCAGCATATGGTTGCGATTAAACAGCAGATGCTGTGGCGTAATGGTGGCGCCTATATTGTCGCTGGCTCCGGAGACAAACTCCGCTGCCTGCTGAGTGGTGATATGTTCGAAAATAATTTTAAGCTGCGGAAACTGCTCGGACAGACCGCGCAGATGGCGCTCAATAAACTCCGCTTCGCGATCAAAGATATCAATTTCACTGGCGGTCACCTCTCCGTGCAGCTGCAACACCATGCCCACTTCCTGCATAGTTTCCAGCACCGCACTGATATTGGCCAGATCGGTTACGCCGGAATCTGAATTAGTGGTGGCGCCGGCGGGGTAGTATTTGCAGCCCTGAATAAAACCACATTTTTTGGCCGCGCGAATCTCTTCTGGGTCAGTATTATCTGTCAGATACAGTACCATTAGCGGTTCCCAGCTCGAACCCTCAGGCCGCTGGGCTAGAATACGCTCTCTGTAAGCTGCAACTCCAGCCACTGTAGTGGCCGGTGGGGTTAGGTTGGGCATAATAATACCGCGTCCAAAGCCACGTGCCGCCGCCGGCACAGTGGTTTCCAGCGCCAGCCCATCGCGCAGATGCAGGTGCCAGTCGTCTGGTTGGATAATGCTTATTTGGTCCATTGAGCAGAGTCCTTGGTTGTAAACTGAATGCTACCGGAAACAGTGGCTTCATACGAGCACTTGTGTAAATCTAGCGCCATGAATATTAGTCTATTAACCAATCGTGATCTTGCCAGCCATATTGTCCTTAGCCGACTGATTGGTCTGCTCAGCGGACACCGGCTGTCGATTTTTATCTCCGAAAAAGTAGGTAGGGACCAAAGTTTGCCTCAGCCGTTAATGGCACTGGCTGAGTTTGAAAAACAGCTGATCGCTGCCAGCCCCCATAGTTTTGATAGCCTAGCCAGACAGGCTGGCTGCAGATTGCAGGGCTTTGCGGATATAGACAATAGGGTCAATGGTACCCAGGGTATCGAGCGCATAAAGGCTACAGAGCCAGATGTAATTTTGTCTATTCGCTTTGGGCTGATTATTCGCGAGCCCATTATTGCCATTCCCAAATATGGCGTTATCAATCTGCACTCTGGGCTGCTGCCCGACTACCGGGGAGTAATGGCCAGTTTTAGGGCCATGGTTAATGGTGATGCTGAAATAGGCTCTACCCTGCATTACATTCAGGACGGTGGAGTGGACACTGGTGATATTCTATCTATTGCCAGGGCGCCCCTAAACCCAGAGCAATCTTACTTGCTCAATGTTCTCAGCCTCTATACTGCTGGCTGCAGGCAGATGGCCTTTGCAGTACAGCAACTGGATTCAGATATTAGTCTCCGAGCCCAGCCCCAGCAGGGGCAGGCAAATTACTACAGCTTTCCAACAGACCTAGAACTGGAAGAATTTTTTGCTCTGGGCTATCAATTGTTTAATCCTGCGGAAATTGAGCAAATCAGGGCCCTGCAGGCTTAAACGACACACAAAGCCGTCAATTTAGGGTAGAATTCTCAGCCATTTTCCCCAGCAAAGGAATTAGCAACGTGTCATCGGTCAATAAAGTTGTTCTCGCCTACTCAGGAGGCCTGGATACCTCAGTCATAGTTAAATGGCTGCAGGAAGAATATCAATGTGAAGTGGTTACCTTTACCGCCGATATAGGCCAGGGTGAAGAAGTAGAACCCGCACGCGCCAAAGCGGAAGCATTGGGTGTTAAAGAGATTTATATCGATGACCTGCGGGAAGAATATGCCCGCGACTACGTGTTCCCCATGTTTCGCGCCAATACCATCTATGAAGGCGAGTATCTGCTGGGTACCTCCATTGCGCGTCCGCTAATTGCCAAGCGCCTGATTGAGATTGTCAATGAAACCGGCGCCGATGCTATCTCCCATGGTGCCACAGGTAAGGGCAACGACCAGGTGCGCTTTGAGCTGGGCGCCTATGCACTTAAGCCAGGTATCAAAGTGATTGCCCCTTGGCGTGAATGGGATCTGAACTCCCGCGACAAACTGATGGACTACTGCGCTGAGCACAAAATTCCTGTAGAGATGAAGCGTGGCAAAAAGTCCCCATTCTCTATGGATGCCAATCTGCTGCATATCTCCTACGAGGGTGGGAATTTGGAAGACCCCTGGTCCGAAGCCGAAGATGATATGTGGCGCTGGACAGTTTCGCCGGAGGAGGCACCAGATCAGGCTACCTACATGAATATCAGCTATCAGAAGGGTGATATTGTGGCCATTGATGGTGAAGCCATGTCGCCAGCCACAGTGATTGAATATTTAAATAAGGTTGCTGGCGCCAATGGTGTTGGGCGACTGGATATTGTTGAAAACCGCTATGTGGGCATGAAGTCACGCGGCTGTTACGAAACCCCAGCGGGCACAGTGATGATGAAAGCTCACCGCGCCATAGAGTCGCTGACCCTGGATCGGGAAGTGGCCCATATGAAAGATGAGTTAATGCCCAAGTACGCCAAGCTGATTTACAACGGTTACTGGTGGGCACCAGAGCGCCTGATGTTGCAGAGTGCTATAGACCAGACCCAGGATGTGGTCAATGGTGATGTAAGAATTAAACTCTACAAAGGCAATGTGAGCGTGGTAGGGCGCAAGTCCGATGACAGCTTATTCGATGCCAATATTGCTACTTTCGATGACGATGGTGGCGCTTACAATCAGGCGGATGCCGAGGGCTTTATTAAATTAAATGCCCTGCGTCTGCGAATTGCGGCCAACCGCGGTCGCGACCTTAAGTAACAGCAGCAAGTGGAACCTGTAAAAAAGCCGCTCATTAGAGCGGCTTTTTTATTGCCCAGACATTATTAGCCGCGCATATGCACGTCCATCTGTGGGAATGGGATTTCCAAGTTATGCTCTCTCAAGCTATTGTATATGGCGGTCAGGTAAGTTGAGGTGATCAGCCCCGGGCGCTTGACCAGATCGCCTTCAGTCCATACCGATAGCATGCACTCCACACCAGAGTCACCCAGCTCACGAACAAGAACAGCCGGCATCAGGTTGGGGCGCTGCAATGTATGCTCGATACTATTTGCCGCCTCAAGACCAGCTTTTGTAACCAGTGATAAATCGCTGCCGTAGGCCACACTGAAATTAATGGTAAAGCGCCTAACATCGTCATTCAGGGTCCAGTTATTCACCTGATTGGTAATAAAGTCTGAGTTTGGCACCAGGATATCCGCATTATCCAATGTGCGAATCAGCGTGCTGCGGATATTAACCTCCCGCACCTCCCCCAATAGACCATTGGGCAACTCAATAAAATCCCCCACCCGCAGAGACTTCTCAAACAGAATAATAATGCCGCTGACAAAATTATTAACAATAGACTGCAAACCAAAGCCAATACCCACACCCAGTGCACCTACGATAAGGGCCAGCTTATCAAAACTAAAACCCAGTACCGACAGGGCCATAAAAATGCCCAGTGCATAAACTAGGTATTTCAATACCCGGTTTATAACATAGATATTTTGATCTTTAGCGCGGCTGCGTTTGCCTGCCACTGTGGCAGCGCGGGTGAGTACCCGCGACGCAATCATGGTGACAATAATAATGCCCATGGCAGAAGCCAGGTCGGACAGGCGCAGTGAAAAATCACCGATTTGTATAATAGGTAATGTTAGCCAGTATTCGATTTTTTCCATCACAGCCATTTATTCCTTTTAAATAGAGCTACCAGCCCAAGGGCAATACTGGCCATCACTCCCACCAAAATAAAGTAACCATTGGGCTGATGCAACTCAGGCATATTGTCGAAATTCATGCCGTAGAGACCAGCCAGAAAGCCCAGAGGCACAAAGATCGCAGTCACCACCGTAAGTATGCGCATGGTGTCATTGAGTCTGTGGGATGTGAGGGAGATATGCCCATCAATTAGATCTCCCGCTAAGTCGTAATAAAGGGATGACAGGCTGTGCAGACGCTCAAATTTCTCATAGACATCAGTGACCGCATGGCGAGACTCAGCAAAGGTGAGGTTGTCGTTATCAAAATGCTGCAGCAACTCTGCATAGGCAGCCTCATGGTAACTTTGCATACGCTTAAGTTTACGCAAGGAGGTTTTGCAGCTGATCAGCTCACGGAGTAATTCATCGCTGGGAGAATCCAGTAGCGAATCCTCAAAGCCAGACAATGTGGGCTCAAATTCCAGTAGCATGTCTATATATGCCAGCCCCATGCTGTTGGTAATGGCTGCAAACAACACCCAGGGCCCTTTGGCCATGGGGCTCTCAACGTCACCAAAATTCCACCAGTTATCAATTACCCCAGAGGTTTCATCATGGCGCGTAATCAAGTAGTTATGGCCAATAAAACAAGCTACCTGCTGGGTCTCAAAAGACAGCCCCTCAGACACTGATTTTAGCGCCCGAAGCAACACAAAGGACTGGTCTTTAAAGTGCTCGGTTTTTGGCGGATGACGCTCACGGCGGGCATCCTGAACACAGAGTGGGTGGCAGCCAAACTGATCAAAAATAATCTCTTCAGCAGCTGGAGTCTCCCTACAAATATCAATCCACAGGGAAGTCCCTGTGGGCAGTGGTAGGGCAATTAGCTCAGTGCCGCCAACAGCTGTGTCGGTACCATTAAAAACACAGACTCTAATCATATGGCTTCCTTTATAGGCCAGTGATATGTCGCTCAACAGAGTAAGTATATGGCAAATTATGCTGATGCAAACTATTTGTTTTAGTCGCCAGCCTCGTCATGATTGGGCTAAACTGGCGCTATGAAATTAACCATTAAAGATATTCAGCAAGCCCATAAGCGCATAGCGCCCCATATTCATCGCACGCCTATTTTGCAGAGTCAGCTGCTCAATAAAATGATGGGCTGTGAATTATTTTTTAAAGCAGAAAACTTCCAAAAGATTGGCGCCTTCAAAGCCCGAGGAGGCTGCAATGCAATATTTTCCATGGACGATACTAGTCTGCAAAAAGGGGTTGTTACCCATTCATCGGGCAACCATGGTGCCGCACTGGCCTGGGCTGCAAGCCTAAGAGATGCTCCCTGCACAGTGGTGATGCCAGAGAACGCACCAGAAGTTAAAAAAGCTGCAGTAGCAGGCTACGGGGCCAATATACAACTCTGCCAACCCACTATGGCTGCGCGTGAAGGCGCAGTGGCTGTGCTTATTCAAGAGCAGGGCTATAGATTAGTGCACCCTTATGACGCAGATGAGATTATTGCAGGGCAGGGCACCACTGTCCTGGAGTTATTGGAACAAATCGATCACCGGTTAGATATTGTGATGGCCCCAGTGGGTGGTGGTGGCTTAATTGCTGGCACCGGTATTGCGGTTAAAGCCCTGAGTAATGCCCAGGTGCTAGGTGCAGAACCTGAACAGGCCAAAGATGCCTGGCTTGGCATGCAGAGTGGCGAAAGGCTCGCCGAGTACAGCCCCAATACTATTGCCGATGGATTGCGCGCCACAGTTGGCGTGCGCAACTTTGCAGTAATGCGTGAGACAGTAGATGATATATTGCTCTGCTCTGAAGAGCGCATAATAGAAGCCATGCGTCTGATTTGGACCAGGCTAAAAGTGATTGTAGAGCCCTCTTGCGCAGTGCCCCTGGCCGCGATAATGGATCAGCCCGAACAGTTTCAGGGTAAGCGCGTAGCCATTATATTGACCGGCGGCAATGTGGATTTGGATGGGTTACCCTGGTGACCCACAATATTCTTTAGCACCTAGAGCTCAAAACTCTGCCATAGGCCATGGAAAGGTTATTTTGAATAACTTTTTAATTAGTGCCCACAGTATCAAATTTATAGTCTATATATTTATCTAACAAAATTTGACCCACACCCACGTGGATTAGGAGGCAGGTGCGGTGGTGACCATCATCCAGAACGATAAATTCGAACAATGTTTTGAAATGGTGATGAGTCTGTGGCCTCAAGAATGTAAGGTCAGGGTTAATGACATTGCAGATACCAATGAGATGGTTAGCCGAGATTCGAGTTCGTTCTACTTGGATATCTACTTGGATATCTACAATGAGGTGCTGCACCATATGGAGGATGAGGATCGTCAGTTACTCCACAGGGTTCAGCACGGAGTCTTTGAAGTGGTTTCAACACTCTGCCACACCACTTCAGTAAAGTCAGTAAGTCGCGATTGCATCGATAAGCAAGAAGTTCGGGAGGTACTTAATCAGTCACCACATTGGCAGGTGGTGTAGCTCAAATAGGTGTTAGCAACACCTTTATACAATTAGGAAAACACTATGTGTAAACAATGGACAGTTGTCTTTTCGTTTGTCGCGTCAGTATTTTCGTTTGTGTCTGCATTTTCTCCCAGCAATGTCTTTGCTGCCGACCATTACACTCACTTTTACTACGCCCCCGATGCCTATATTGGTATCAATCTATCTGCTATGGAAATCGCTGAAGATGGCATTGAGGATGCCGAGGTAGCCGCCATCTGCGGCCGCCTGGGCAAGCAGTACAACCATTATTTGTCGGCAGAATTTCGCCTGGGCTACGGTCTGGGCAACCAAATTCTTGTCGACCCCATATTAGGCAGCGACATAGAGTTCAAGGTGCAGGAGTTTTATGGTGCCTATGTGAGACTCGGTGTTCCATCTGGAGACAGGTTTTATCCTTACCTGTTGGTTGGCTACAGTCAGATTGGTTTGGAACAAACCAGCCTGGGTGTCACCACAGACGACAAGATAGATGATATTTCCTATGGTATAGGCGCCGACTGGGCCCTTAGGCCCCATATGCAAGCCAGTCTTGAGCTGGTGCGCTATGCCGATAAGCAGGGCAGCACTCTAACCTCTTTATCCCTGGGCTTTGCCAAGGCCTTTTGATAAACAGGTTCTAACAACCGCTTCTCACCCGTGGCGGCAGGTTCTATTACTGCCGTCTTTTATTACCTTAAATCGTCATAGGTTATATTCTGGAGCCCCCCCCAAGCTTGAGCAGCCTAGCGGCCTATCCTGATATTTTGAATTCACCGAGAGCTGTTTTTGTCCTTAAACAAAAATATCCTTACCTAGCCAGTTAAAATATCCTATCCTACCTCCATGAAAAATACCCACTACCCCCGTTTTCACCTAGCCTTTCCAGTTACCGATCTGGAAGCCGCCCGCGCTTTTTATACTGATATTCTCGGCTGCGCGACTGGCCGTGAATCAGACCGCTGGATCGACTTTGATTTCTTTGGCCACCAGCTGGTGGCCCACTTGGTAGCCCCTGAGGATCACCCATCTAATGTAACCAATGCAGTGGATGGCCATGCAGTGCCCGCATCCCACTTTGGGGTAATTATGGAGTGGCAGCAATATGAGCAAGCAGTGGAGATGATGAAAGCCAATCATATAGAGTTTGTGATTGAGCCCTATATCCGCTTTGAGGGCCAGGCTGGTGAACAGGCAACTCTGTTCGTTAAAGACCCCAGCAATAATCATCTGGAATTTAAGGCATTTCGCAATATTGATATGCTGTTTGCCAAGGATTTAGACCGCCACTAATCAGCTTTTGCGCCCATGATCTTGCGCACAATCGCCCGCTTTACATCGCCCAATCTATCTCTGCCAGGTAGGCTGGCCTGTCGAACTTTGTCTTGATGCTGCGCATAGTAGCTCTTGCGGCTGTAGTCGATGCAGACCTCTAATATTACCGGTTGGCCCTGGGCTGTGGTTTCCAGTGCGCGGCGCATTATGGTGTCTATGCCCTGGTTATTGTTGATGGGGAAGTAGGCGCATTCCAGGGCGTCGGCAAAGGCACCCCAGTTCATATGCCCGGAGTTTTTATTGGTGCTGCGCTGGCTGTTATTAAACAGACAGTAGAGGGTGCCCAGTTTTTGGTGCACGGCAGTCTGCACTTCCATTCCATTAATCATCATGGCGCCGTCGCCCACTATGCCCACCACCTGTTTGTCTGGGTTGGCCATTTTGATGGCATTGACGGCGGGCACAGAGTAGCCCATGGCATTAAAGCTACTGGGGCAGATAAATCCGCGAGGATTATTGATGGGCAACAGTTCAGCGGCCAGTGCTCTGTGGGTGCCGTGGCCGGTCACTACAATGGCCTGGCTATCCAAAGCTTTACTCAAAGCGGCAAAGAACACCGCGGGGTTTACCCTGCCTTTACTATTGTGCTCCAGCCAGTCTTCGCTGAGTTGAGTTTTGTATTTGGCGATGGTTTTAGCATTGGTCTTTTCTCTAGTTTTAAATAGTTTGCCATTGCTCTGTATTTGGTTGAGCTGATAGAGCAGTGCGGGGATGGCCCGGGGTGCTAGCTGGATAATATTATCAGGCAGATCTGCAGACTGCAGGTCCTGTTGGTCTGTGCCCAGGGCCAGTAACTGGTCGCAGTCTTTAAACAGTTGCTGAGCACTGGGGCTGGCTGCCAGACCTGCATGCAGCATGTGCTCGGCTGGAAAAGCGCTAGTACCCTGTAAGCTGGTGCAGACTGGCATAGCCAGCCGCTCTGCCAGAGCAACTAGATCGGCCTGGACGCACAGGGCGCCCCAGCCAGCCAATAGTGCGGGGGACTCGGCATTTAGCAGGGCCTGGGCGGTGGTATCGATCTGCTGTATATCCAGCTCTGGTTGATTTGCGGCGCACAGGTGCACGGGCAAGGGCTCGTCTATCTCCTGAGTTTGCAGTTGCAGTGCCACTGGAATTTCGAGATAAACCGGGCCTGGTTTGTCACTGGTGGCTATCTGGTGAGCTTCGAACAGGTTGCTTACTATGTCTTGAGTGCGGCTGATTCTAAAGCAGGCTTTGGTGAGTGGCGCTAACAGTTGCTGCTGATCTAGAATTTGGTCTTCAGGTTCTGCGGCGCCGGCAATAATTAGCATGGGCACGCCGGCGATAAAGGCTTCGGCTATACCCTGGTTAATAATGGCGTCGGCGGTAATCAGCATGGTACCCACGGCTTCGCCCTGGGTGGTGCGGCTGATGGCATCGGCCATAAATGCCGCACTGATCTCCTGGTTGACCAGGTGGGTGTGAATAGAGGACTGCTGCAGTTCGCTGTAGATTGCGCGGTTGAGGTCGCCCACCACCCCAAAGGTTTGTTCTGTGTTGAGTTGTTCCAGTGCATAGCGCACTAACTGAGCGCCGGACCTGTGCATAATAGTTTAATTCCTTATTTGTTCCGTTCCTTTTGACACTGCTATAACAGATTAATTACTAACTGATATGTCCGGTGGTGCGGATGCGCTTGGCACCTTTAACTGGCGCTGTTTTTTGTGCGGCGCTACGTCGTTTGTTGGCATTGTCTATGGCATTTTTAATGGCGATTAAAAAACCGGTGACCAGAAATGCTCCAGGCGGCAGAATAATCACCAGAAAGCTGTAACTATCACCAAAGGGGCGCATCACCCAGTTGGAGGCACTGGCACCAAACAGCAGATGCATATCAGCCAATACGGTGCCCTGGCCCAACAGTTCTCGCAGCGCACCTAGCACCACAAGCACCGCCAGAAAACCCAGACCCATCATTAATCCGTCGAATGCTGCCATGCCCACATTCTGTTTGCTGGCGAAGGCTTCGGCGCGGCCGAGGATAGCGCAGTTAGTTACAATCAGCGGAATAAAGATACCCAGTATTTGATACAGCTCATAGGTATAGGCCTTCATTAGCAGCTCGGCGCAGGTTACAAAGGCGGCGATAATAATTACAAAGGCAGGCAGGCGCACGGCGTCGCTAACATGGTTGCGAATTAACGAGACTATAGTATTTGAACCAATCAGCACCGCCAATGTGGCTATGCCCAGTCCCAGTGCATTGACCACTGTGCCAGTCACTGCCAGCAACGGACACAGGCCCAGCAGCTGAACCAGTGCTGGGTTATTGGTCCAGAGGCCGTTTTTGGCGACCTCTGCTACTGTGACTTCACTCATGGATTGACCTCTGTGTTGTTCGCTGCCTGTACCTCTGGGGTTGCTTTGGCAGCTTCTATCAATAGTCGCTCGCTATCTTCACTAAAGTATTCTAGTACCTGAGCGATCTGATAGATAACCGCTCTGGGGGTAATAGTAGCACCGGTAAACTGATCAAATTCGCCGCCGTTCTTTTTTACATCCCAGCCCGATGCCTGGGGGTTAACCAGTGAGGCCCCATTAAAGCTGAGAATCCAGTCACTCTTTTTAAGATCGACCTTATCTCCCAGCCCCGGGGTTTCTCTGTGCTCAACAACCCTGACACCAGCAATGGTACCGTCGAAGTTAACACCTATTATCATATTGATATTGCCGCTGTATCCGTCTGGAGTCACAGAGGGAATAATCGCGGCTACAGGCTGGCCACTGTTGCGGGCTATATGAATATCACCGCCTTTTTTTAAACCCAGCACAGACCAAAATTTCTCCGGGATAGGCTGCACATCCATCAGCAGATCATTGTCGTGACGCTCGATAGGAATAATCTCCAGCAGAGCGCGCTGGGCGGCCTTGCGCTCGGATTCGGCAATTCTATCTTTGGTCAAAGAATCTGTAGTGGCCAGTATCAGAGAGGTGATAAGCGCAAAGCTGGCAAGCAGCAGGCTGTTAAAACGTATGGATGCAAAGGTCATTTGGATTTCTCCTCTTCCCCTTTCTCGGTCGCTCGGCGTCTATCAATATGGCCATAGGTGCGTGGCAATGTGTAGTTGTCGATAAAGGGTGCGGCAAAATTGGCCAGTAGCACAGCAAAGGCTACCGCATCTGGGTAGTTGCCCCAGGCGCGAATAATGTAGACCAACACGCCAATTAATGCGCCGTAAATTAGGCGCCCGCGATTGCTGACCGTCGATGACACTGGGTCTGTTAAAATAAAGAATGCGCCCATCATGCTGGCACCACTAAATAGATGCATCAGCGGTGAGCCGGGACTGTCTGAACTGCCGCCGTCCCAAAATAGTGCCGACATAATGGCGATGGCCGCCAGCATGGCCACTGGTCCATGCCAGGTAAATATTCTGCTGCCGATCAGAACTAGGCCGCCGGCCAGAAAGCCGAGATTAACCCACTCCCAGCCCACACCAGCTATGCCAGCCTGACTAAACAGCTGGTTCTGACTGTAGATTTGCTCAACCAAAAGGCCGTCGCTATATTTGAAGCTATCCAGCGGCGTGGGCCCGGTAACGCCGTCGGCCGGGCTGTAGCCTGCAAATACAATGCTCAGAGATTCAATTAATCCCGGGTGCGAAACCCCCTCGGGCAGCAGTGCCAATGGGGTAACCCAGCTAGTCATCTGTATCGGGAAGGAGATCAGCAGTACCACATAGCCGACCATTGCAGGATTAAATGGATTGTAGCCCAGGCCCCCGTACAGGTGTTTGGCTATCACAATAGATGACAATGTGCCCACCACTACTACCCACCAGGGTGCCAGCGGCGGCAGGGCCAGACCCAGCAGCACGGCGGTAACTGCGGCGCTGTAGTCGCGCAGATAAAAACTTACTGAGCGGCCGCGCATCTGCACTATCAGTGCTTCTGCGACTACCGCGGTGGCGGTGGCTAACAGCACATTGATTAAGCTGCCCCAGCCAAAGTGGTAGGTGAGAGCCAGCAGTCCCGGCAATGTGGCCCAGAGCACTAGCTGCATTACTTTGCCGGTGTTTTGAGAGGCATGGGCATGGGGTGAGGTAATTTGCTTAAAAGACATTAGTCCACCTGCTCCCCTTTGTGCTCTTTTATATGTTCGGCGAGACGACCCTTGGCCTGCTCTAACTTCTGTCGAGCAGCCTCAACGGCGGCAACCAGAATATTTTTCTGCTCGTCGGTTTGCTGGGCATCGGCTTCTGTCAATTTTTCCTCGGCCATTTGCAAGCGCATTTCTGCGCCAGCAATGGAGCGTTCAAACTTGGCCAGTTGCTGCTCCGGGCTGACCTTTCTAGCTGCAGCGCGGGCCTGTGCTGCAGCAATAATATCCGCGGCGGAATCCCCTGACTGACCCTCAGCGGTTGCCTTGGCTGCGCTGTTATTTGCGGCCCCGGCGGTTGCTTTAGCTTGCTCTGCCGCTTCGCGGCGTGCTGCGCGCTTGGCCTCCTTGTCTCGCTCTGCCTGTTCCATACGCTGCTGATGGAATTCAAAGCGCTGGCGGGCATGGTCAGACTTCACTTTTTCTGCCCGTGCCTTTTGTATTTCACCTTTGCTGTGACGATAGTACTGCACCAGCGGAATATTACTGGGACAGACATAGGAACAGGCGCCACATTCAATGCAGTCGAATAGATTATGGGCCTCCAGGCGCTCGTAATCCTCGGCCTGAGAATACCAAAATAGCTGCTGGGGCAGCAGAGATACTGGGCAGGCTTCCGCACAGAGTCCACAGCGTATGCAGGGCTGTGCTGGCTCATCATCAGGAATTTCTTGATAGCTGGGAGCCAGTATGCAGTTGGTTGTTTTAACTATGGGCACCTCTGCGCTGGTCAGGCTAAAGCCCATCATGGGGCCACCCATTACCAGTCGGCTGCAGCGCTCTTCATTGAACTGGCTGTGCTCAAGCATATGACTGACTGCTGTGCCGATAAGAGTTTCATAGTTGCGGTTAATGCCACAGGCATCGCCTGTCATGGTGGTGACTCGCGAGATCAGGGGCTCGCCATCAACAATAGCCCGCTTAATAGCATAGGTGGTACCTATATTGACGCACACCATACCTATATCGGCGGGCAGCCCGCCACTGGGTATCTCCTGGCCGGTGAGTATATAAATTAGCTGTTTCTCGCCGCCCGAGGGGTACTTGGTGGGAAAGGACCTTACTGAGATGCCGCTGCCTTGAACATGGGGCTCCAGCGCCTCTATAGCCTCAGGTTTATTGTCCTCAATACCAATCATAATATTGTCTGGATGACCCAGAATCTGGCTGAGAATACCTATGCCTTCAATAATTTCCGCTGCGCGCTCACGAATGGCGGAGTCATCTGCAGTGATATAGGGCTCGCATTCGGTGGCATTCACGATCAGTGTGTGGATGGGGCGCTCGCGGCCGGGGTTTAGTTTTACCGCGGAGGGAAAGCCTGCGCCGCCCATACCGGCAATGCCAGCCTCAGCAATGGCCTGCAACAGGGTGCTGGCCGAGGCATTTTTATAGTCCGCAACACCCTGATGGGCTTGCCACTGGTCTTTGCCATCGCTGGTGATTTCAATGCAGGGCGCCAGCATACCAGACGAATGGGCAATGGGGCGGTGTTCTATGGCGCTGATAGTGCCTGAGGTGGGCGCGTGCATAGGCACAGATACTGGGCCTGCGGCCTCGGCAATTTTTTGTCCTTTGAGCACAGCACTACCCAGTTCGACACAGGGTTTTGCCGCGGTACCTATATGCTGGCTGAGGGGTATCAGCAATTTCTCTGGGATCGGCAATGTCCCAATGGGTAGGGTTAGCGACTGATGCTTGTTTTCTGGGGGGTGAACACCACCGGGAGTAACCCATGTTTTCATAGCTGCGGCCTCAGGTCACTGGCAATTATATCTGCTGTGGTTGGAGGCGCGGGCCAGTGCCATTCTTTGATAGTCTCTTCTACGGGCAGCATATCAATACAGTCTACCGGGCAGGGTTCTACGCAGAGATCGCAGCCGGTACATTCGTCGGCAATTACCGTGTGCATTAATTTTGCGGCACCCAGTATGGCATCTACAGGGCAGGCCTGAATGCATTTGGTGCAGCCAATGCATTCATCTTCACGGATGTAGGCGACGGTTCTGACCTCTGCTTCTTCGCCGTGCTCAGCATCCAGCTCTGGCGCAGGAACGTCCAGAAGATTAGCAATGGCATTGATGGTGGCCTGGCCGCCGGGAGGGCACTTGTTAATAGCATCGCCATTGGCAATGGATTCAGCATAGGGGCGACAGCCGGGAAATCCGCACTGACCACATTGGGTCTGGGGCAGCAGTTCATCGATCTGCTCAACAATAGGGTCACCCTCGACCTTAAATTTCTCTGCGGCAAAGCCCAGCAGGGCACCAAATAGTATGCCTAGTCCGACCAGCGCGATCAGCGCGGCGAGTATGGGGTACTGCGCAATGGTTTCGATCATTTACACCAGTCCACTAAAGCCCATAAAGGCTAGCGACATGAGACCGGCGGTAATCATGGCGATGGCCGCGCCCTCAAAGGGTGCCGGAATATCGGCGGCTGCCAGGCGCTCGCGCATAGCTGAGAAGAAAATCAGCACCAGCGAAAACCCAGCACCTGCACCAAAGCCGTACAGCGATGACTGCATAAAGTTAAGGTCTTTAGAGGCGTTTTGCAGTGCGACGCCCAGTACCGCACAGTTGGTAGTGATCAGGGGTAAAAATACGCCCAGCACCCGGTAGAGCAGCGGGCTGGATTTTTCGATAAACATTTTGGTGAACTGCACCACAGCGGCAATCACTAGAATAAAGGCTATGGTGCGCAGATAGATCAGTCCCAGTGGCATTAGTACCAGCACATCGACTACATAGCTGGCCATGGCGGTTAAGGTCAGTACAAAGGTGGTAGCCGCCGACATGCCGATGGCGGATTCCAGTTTTGTGGACACGCCCATAAATGGGCACAGTCCGAGGAACTGTACCAGTACAAAGTTATTGATCAGAATGGAACTGACCAGAATTACCGCAAATTCCTGCATAGCTCGCACTTCGTTTATTTAGGGACCCATTATCCTAGAATCAACTCAGGGTATTCAATAGTAATGGGGCTGGCCTTTAGTACTTTTAGGTCTATCTAATAAGTACTAATGGCGGGGGGTTTTAGGTCACTCGCTGACCTGGCTGGGCACCGGAATCTGGCTCCAGTAAATAAATGCCCTGTTTATCGCCAGCGGCCAGCACCATGCCCTCTGACATGCCAAAGCGCATTTTGCGCGGTGCCAGGTTGGCCACCATAACGGTCAGGCGGCCCTCGAGATCTTCTGGTTTATATGATGATTTAATACCAGAGAATACATTGCGGGTTTCGCCGCCAATATCCAATGTCAGTTGCAGCAGTTTTTCTGCCCCCTCTACATGACTAGCTTTCAGGATCTGTGCTACTCGTAGATCCACTTTTATAAAGTCATCAAAGTTAATCTCATCAGCTATGGGGTCGTCGGCCAATGGCCCCTCCAGTTGGGGAGCTGCGGCTTGTGCTGCCTCTTCTTTACTGGCTTCTACCATGGCGTCCACCCGGTCTTTTTCGATGCGCTGCATCAGTGGTTTAAAGGGGTTGATCCTGTGTTCACTCAAAGGCTGCTGCAGGCTGTCCCAGCTGAGCTCGCTGTTTAAAAAGGCTTCGCCCTCAGCGGCCATCGCGGGCAATACGGGTTTTAGGTAGCCCAGCAACAGGCGAAAAAGATTGATGCCCAGCGAGCAGATATCTTGCACCTCTTGCTGTTTGCCTTCTACCTTGTTGAGTTTCCATGGCTCTTTGGCGGCTATATATTCATTGGCCGCATCGGCCTGGGCCATAATCTCGCGAATGGCTTTGCCGTAGTCGCGGTTTTCATAGTGCTGTGCAATACTGTCGGCCGCGCCTCTCACCTGTTCCCAAAGCTCAGGGTTTTCGATATTGCCCGACAGTACGCCATTATTGCCATTGGCTACAAACTTGGCACAGCGGCTGGCGATATTCACCACCTTGCCCACTAGGTCGCTATTGACCTTCTGCACAAAGTCTTCCAGATTCAGATCTATATCTTCCACTGAGCCACTGAGTTTTGAGGCGTAGTAGTAACGCAGATATTCCGGGTTAAGGTGATCGAGATAGCAGCGGGCATTGATAAAGGTGCCTCGGGATTTGCTCATCTTTTTGCCATTGACCGTGACAAAACCATGGACGCAGACTTTACTTGGAGTGCGGTAGTCCGCGCTCTTGAGCATGGCTGGCCAGAACAGGGCATGGAAGTTCACAATGTCCTTGCCGATAAAATGGTATAGCTCGGTGGTGCTGTCTGCGGCCCAGTACTGGTCAAAGTCGAGCCCATCGCGGTCGCACAGGTTTTTAAATGCGGCCATATAGCCAATAGGCGCATCCAGCCATACATAAAAATATTTGCCCGGTGCATTGGGGATTTCAAAGCCAAAGTAGGGCGCATCGCGGCTGATATCCCATTCCTGCAGGCCGCTATCCAGCCATTCGCCAAGTTTGTTGGCCACTTCGGTTTGCACGGCACCACTGCGGGTCCATTCCTGCAAGAACTCAGTAAATTCTGGCAGCTTAAAGAAATAATGGGTCGACTCTTTCTCGATGGGGGTGGCCCCAGAGATTGCTGATACTGGGTTGATCAGATCAGTGGGCGCATAGGTGGCGCCACAGGCCTCGCAGTTGTCGCCGTACTGATCGTCGGTTTTACATTTGGGGCAGGTGCCTTTGATATAGCGATCGGCCAAAAATAGATTCTTTTCCGGGTCAAAGGCTTGAGTGATCTCCCGCTTGGCAATATGACCATTGTCATTGAGGCGATTGTAAATCAGTTCGGACAGCTCGCGGTTCTCTTCAGAATGGGTGCTGTGGTAGTTGTCCACGCCAATCAAAAAGTCTTTGAAGTCAGCTTCATGAATAGCGCGCATATCGGCAATATGTTGCTCGGCGCTAATGCCTTTTTCATCTGCCTTAAGCATGATGGCAGTTCCATGGGCATCATCGGCAGAAACATAGTAACATTCGTGCCCGCGCATTCGCTGAAAGCGCACCCAGACATCGGTTTGGGTGTATTCCAGAATATGGCCAAGATGCAGTGCAGCGTTGGCATAGGGCAGGGCGTTGGTGACCAGTATTTGGCGCTTTGATGACATGGTTCAGATTCTTTTTTGAGGCGTTGTTGGCAAGGCGCAACTATAGCGATTTTACGTCAACTTTTCACTGCCAATTACGGCTCTGGAAGCTGGTGATTGGCAGCAGCAGATAAAATTATAAAATTTGGAGTGATTTAGTGTTAGATCAGGTGAAATACATAGTAGCGGTTGCCTCTGGCAAAGGCGGCGTGGGCAAATCTACCACCGCAGTAAATTTAGCGCTGGCCCTGCAGGCAGCAGGTAAAAAGGTGGGCCTGCTGGATGCAGATATCTATGGCCCAAGTATCGCTATGATGCTGGGGGTGCCCGAGGGCACACGCCCCAAAGCTGCCGATGAAAAGCACTTTGCGCCCATAGAAGCCCATGGGCTTAAGACCATGTCCATGGCTTATCTGGTTACAGATCAGACGCCAATGGCTTGGCGCGGGCCTATGGCCGCTGGTGCGTTGCAACAGCTGCTGGGACAGACCATGTGGGGCGAACTGGATATTTTGGTGGTGGATATGCCGCCGGGCACCGGCGATATACAGCTAACCCTGGCCCAGAAGGCTCAGGTGTCAGGCGCGGTAATTGTTACCACACCCCAGGATATTGCTTTGTTGGATGCCAAGAAAGGCATAGAGATGTTTTTGAAGGTGAAGATTCCTGTGCTGGGTATTGTTGAGAATATGGCGGTGCATATTTGCTCTGAGTGCGGTCATTCTGAGGCGATTTTTGGTGATGGCGGCGGCGCCAATGTTGCCCAACAGTATGAAACCAAGCTGTTAGGTAGTTTGCCGCTGGATAGATCGATTCGTGAGAACGGTGATCGCGGGTTGCCATCGGTGATCGCTGAGACTGATGGCGCCATAGCGCAGCACTATGCTCAGATTGCTCAGTCGGTGATTGCTGAGTTGGAGGTTGGTGATGACAGCGCTGGACCGGAGATTGTTTTTCAGTAGTTGGGTTGAGATGGAGGGATCTCTTGCCCAGGCCTTATAAACAGGTATCATACCGCCCTTATTAAAAATCAAACCTGTCCTGGAGTTAGCCTAGATGAGCATTAAGTCAGACCATTGGATTCGCCGTATGGCAGAGCAGCAGCAAATGATCGCACCTTTTGAGTCTGGTCAGGTGCGCTACGCTGGAGAGGATCGGGTTATTTCCTATGGCACTTCAAGCTACGGCTACGATGTGCGCTGTGCGGATGAGTTTAAGGTGTTTACTAATGTGCATTCTAAGACGGTAGACCCTAAGAATTTCGACAATGATTCCTTTGTGGATATGAAGGGCGAATTCTGCATTATCCCGCCCAACAGTTTTGCGCTGGCGCGAACGGTTGAGTACTTTAAAATTCCTCGTTCTGTGCTGACCATCTGCCTGGGCAAATCTACCTATGCCCGCTGCGGTATTATTGTCAATGTCACGCCCCTGGAGCCAGAGTGGGAAGGCCATGTAACTCTGGAATTCTCCAATACCACCAATCTGCCGGCCAAAATTTATGCCAATGAGGGTGTGGCGCAGATGCTGTTTTTTGAGTCAGACGAAGTGTGCGACATCTCTTACGCCGACCGCGGCGGTAAGTACCAGGGTCAGACTGGTGTGACCCTGCCTAAAACCTAATCTAAAAGCTAGCCTAAAGACTTACGGACTAAGCAGAGCATCTTTTAAAGCCAGTGCTTGCTGTTGCAGGCGCTGGGTATTCTCTGGGCCTGTGCGCAACAGCTGTTTCTGAATGGGCAGCAGCGCTTCCAGGCTTGGCTCGGCGAACTGATAGGCCACGGAGTCTCTGCGTAATTTGATGGGCTCAGCAATAATGGGCGTAGCCAGAATATTATCAATTGCCTGCAAGATAATACCGTCCATCTGCCTTGGTCTATAACCCATCTCCGCAAAGGCACTTTCCAATAGCGGACGAATAAAGTGAAACATCTTGGCCATGGATTTCATATCCAGGCTAATTATGGCAGCCACTGTACTGTTGTAGCGCTCATAGTTGCCGGCATTCAACCAGATAATCTCGCCATCTCTATGGGTGGTGAAATTGCCTTCCGGCGCAGTGAGAGGAAAAATTTTACTCAGCACAACGCCGCGGGATAGGCCATCCATATAACTGGCGGTGCGGCGAATCAGGTCGTCGGTATTAAGCCAGGTCTCTACATCAGCTCTGTGTTTGATTAGCAGTAGCCGATCGCGAACAAAGTCATCGCTGTTATCCAGCGTCGGTAGCGGGGGTGCTTTCATTACCGGAGTGGTTTTGGGTTCGGGTTGAACTGCTATGGTCGTCTCTGGCTCAGGTATCACGGCCTCAGGTACCTGGGGCGCGGCCACCACAGCCTCAGTAACCTGCTGCTGAGGAATTACCTCCATCATGGCCAGCTCTTCTTCGTTGGAAAGTTTCTGAGCCTGATACAGGGCGCCACCGACCACAGCCACCGCGGCTACCGTTCCCAAGACTAAGATGATTTGACTGGTGCCAGTTTTGTTGGGGGGGCGAGCCATAGCTATTTCTCTGCTGCAATATTCAAAGGAACCACAGGTTGATTGTCGACCTGTGCATTAATAATTTTCATCTGATGGCTCTCGCCATTCTCAATTTGCTCTAGTTGCACGGCTAAAAAATCCCAATCGCTAGCTAGCCAGATTTTAGTCGTACGATCTTTATCTTCTCTGATACGTTGCACAAGCACTGTGTTCAGTGGGCCAATTGCCGTCTCTAACACTTCTCTGGCCGTCACCTGATACACATATTGTTTCAGCTTTCCCCGAGAAATAACAGGATATGAAAAATTCTCTTTGCCCGATTGTAAATCACTGCGCAGCTGGAGCTTGTGGGTAATAATATCCAGAGCGCCAGGCTGCAGAGGCAGCAGGGTTAGCTGGTCTTTTTTGCGATATTCCAATTGCTGGTTGGGCCAGTCAAAGACCTGCTGTTCCACACGTTTGACGCCCATCAATGAGCGTTCATAGCTATATTCCTGGGGAATCAGCAGCTGATTTTCGGATAGGCTAAACAATGCCTGCTCATTAATTTTGCCGAAGATATTTTTAGCTTTTAGGGTTTCTCTATATTGGCCGGATTCAAGTTTTTCCAACCTATGATCTGCCTCTATATCCATACCATTAAATTTAGCGGAATAGCTGGCGCTGTACTGTTTGATTTCTAAGGCCAATGAGGGGGGCAAAACAGCAAGGGCCAGCAGGCCCAGAATGGCGCGAAAATAAAACTTTCTGCTGCTCGCTGTTATCGACATCTATGGTCTCTGTGTGCTGTTTGAGTTTTGCTGCCTAGCCGGATTAGTGTTACCAGCTGGGTTAGAGTGCCAAAACCCATTATTGTTCAGCGCCATCACTGAAAATAACTCCGTTCTCTGGCAGTGCCTGCCCATCCAGCAGGGCAACACCATTTTCCATGCGCAGCCGGCCTTCGCAAAACCACTGGACGGCGGTGGGATAAATGCTGTGCTCAAAGCCCAGCACTCGCTGTGCCAGAGTATCAGAGCTGTCATCGGGCAGCACTGGCACCTGTGCCTGCAGCACCGAGGGGCCACCATCCAGTTCGGGGGTGACAAAATGTACAGTAGCACCGGCCTGTTTATCACCCGCATCTATGGCCCGCTGATGGGTGTGCAGGCCTGGGTAGGCTGGCAGCAGCGAGGGGTGAATATTAATTAGTTTACCCAGAAAGCGATTGACAAACTCTGGTGTCAGAATGCGCATAAAGCCGGCCAGCACGACCAGATCTGGGGCGAAGCTTTCGATAATATCGCCCAGGCTTTGATCAAAGCCATCGCGGCTATCAAAGGCGCGATGATCCACAACTATATTGGGAATTCCCGCGGCAGCGGCGCGATCCAGACCTTTGACGCCGGCCCTATTGCTGATAACAGCGACCAGCTGCGCCTGCAGGCTGCCATTGCCACAGGCATCAATAAAAGATTGCAGGTTGGACCCACCACCGGAAATTAATACCAGTAGCCGCGGCTTTTTCTCTGCGGCTGGCTGCTCAGTCATGCATGCAGTCCCTGCAGCTGCACCTGCTCTTCGCCGGCTTTGGTTTCTTGGATAGTGCCCATAACAAAGGCTTCTTCACCCTGGGCATTGAGAAATTCTACGGCGGCCGTGGCTGTGTCTGCAGGAACACAGATCACCATGCCTACGCCACAGTTTAGGGTGCGGTGCATCTCATGCTCATCAATATTACCGCCCTGTTGCAACCAGTCAAACACTGCGGGACGGGTCCAGGCTTTGGTATCTATTACTGCGGTTGCATTGTCGGGCAGTACACGGGGAATATTTTCCAGCAGGCCGCCACCGGTAATATGGGCCAGTGCATGAACAGGGGATTTGGCAATCAGAGCGAGCAGAGATTTCACATAGATTTTGGTGGGAGCCATCAATAGATCAATCAATGGCTGACCATCGAGCACTGTGGTTGCTGGGTCAGTTTGGGTGACTTCCAGTACCTTGCGAATCAGCGAGTAGCCGTTGGAATGAGGGCCGCTGGAGGTCAGGCCGATCAATGTATCGCCCAGGGCCACTTTGCTGCCATCAATCAGTTCGGACTTTTCTGCCATGCCAACACAGAAGCCCGCTAGGTCATAGTCATCGCCCTCATACATGCCTGGCATCTCGGCGGTTTCGCCACCAATTAATGAGCAGCCCGAAAGCTCGCAGCCATCAGCAATGCCATTGACTACCGCGGCTGCAGTATCAATATCCAGTTTACCGGTGGCATAGTAGTCGAGAAAGAACAGGGGCTCGGCGCCACAGACAATCAGATCGTTAACGCACATGGCCACCAGGTCAATCCCCACTGTGTCATGTTTGCCATGGTCCAGGGCAAGTCGCAATTTGGTGCCCACACCATCTGTGCCCGAGACCATCACTGGTTCGCGATAGCCAGTGGGCAGCTCAAACAGAGCGCCAAAACCACCCAGCCCAGCCATTACCTCAGGACGGCGTGTGCGTTTGGCCGCGCCTTTGATTTTTTCGATCAGGGCATTGCCTGCGTCAATATCGACACCTGCATCTTTGTAGCTCAGGGATTGGCTGTTTTTGGTCATGGATTGGCTTCCTGTTTAAAGCGCCTGTTGTTGAGCACTTTTTATTAGCTGGCTATTTTAGTGCGGGTGAGTCTAATTTTCATCAAGCACTGGTACAATGAGGCAAATTAATTTGGAGAAACGTCGTTGAAACGGATATTAGTGCTGTTTTTGGCCTGTTTTAGTCTGCATTCTCTCGCCGAAGAAGTGGCTGGACTCTACTCCGGGCTGGTGCCTGTAGCAAACCAGAGTGCCGAGGCGCGCGAAGCAGGTGTTCGCCAGGCCCTGGCTCAGGTGCTTATCAAGCTGACCGGCAACAGTGAAATTATGCTGACGCCAAGTATCCAATCTTTTTTCACCAACCCCAATGCCTTTGTAGCTGCCATAGGTTTTCGCAATATGCCCAGTGCTGACGAAACCGTCATACAGACTGGGCTGGAAGTTAGTTTTGCGCGGCAGGCCATAGACCAGTTGATTCGACAGGCGCAGCTGCCGGTGCTGCCCTCTAACAGACCCAAGCTGCTGGTGTGGATCGTGCGCGATGATGCGCTGATGGGGCGAGGTTTTATTGGCGACTACTCCGTAAGTGACAGTTCTGTCACAGAGATTTCCGAGGATGCAGAGGCGGTGTTACAGGCTTTTGATCAGGCTATGAAACAGCGTGGTATGCCATACCAGCTTCCCAACTTTGATTTGCAGGACCAGCTGTCGCTGTCAGTGAATGAGGCCTGGTCTCTGCGCGCAGATCTTATAGGCCCTGCATCCGAGCGTTACCAGACTGATGGCTGGATAGCGCTGCGTTTTTATACCACCTCAACCGGTGAGGTGCGTGGTGCCTGGCTGTATCAGTCGGCGGGCCGCGGTCAGCTCAATGATTTTCGTGCCCTGGCGGGTGAGGAGTTTATGGCAACTGCGGTGGATTCGCTGGTGGACAGTCTGGCCAGGGCCTATACCTATGTCCCCCAGCTAAATACCAACGAGCTGCTGGTGCAAATTAGCGGTGTGGACAGTTTTAAAAAGTATCAGGCAGTTCTGGCCCAGTTTAAAAAATTAGAGGTGGTTGATTCTCTGGAGATATCTGCCGTTAAAGGTGACCAGTTAACCCTGGCTGTGGATGTGGAGGGCGGAGCAGAGCTGCTGCACTCGGCACTGCTGCGCAGTGGGCGCCTAAAGGATTTGGGCACGACCCATACCAACCTCAGGGTTAAACTTGAGTACAGCTGGGTATCCGAGTGAATAGTCCTAAACAATTGAGTCTGGCGGTGACGCTGGACGATCAAGCAACTTTTGATAACTTCTATGCCCCCAGAGGCACTCCTCAGCATCTGGCCAGTCTGGTACTGCAGGATGAGGGCCAGCAGTTTGCATTTTTGGCCGGCGCCCAGGGCAGCGGTCTGTCCCATCTATTGCAGGCGGCCTGTCAGCGAACAGCACTGGGCAGAAACGCAGGCGCTGTCTATCTGCCGCTGTCTGAACTGGGAGACTACTCGCCACAGGATATTCTTGAAGGTCTGGAGGCTGCCACCCTGGTATGTCTGGATGACCTGCAGTTGGTGGCTCATAAAC
>Ga0209603_1000170_pt1 | contig 86122 bp, 80 predicted proteins | sample COGITO_mtgs_1206_FD_184812 | JGI IMG/M metagenome (GOLD analysis project Ga0209603, IMG submission 184812) | Pelagic marine microbial communities from North Sea - COGITO_mtgs_120607 (SPAdes) (version 2) | ecosystem: Environmental > Aquatic > Marine > Epipelagic ...
GGGATCGATGGCGTTGACGGACGACCTATGCGGCTGGTCGCTCGGTTTTGTGGCGGCGACGAGTTGTTCATCGGAAGTGGGCAAGTAGGGGGTGCGACCCCCTCCCTGGTGGTACTGCCGGGTAGGGCAATGGGGTTACGAAAGATACGAAAGAAGTCCCCCGAGAACTGCACAAACATCTACAACGGCATCTGCCACGGAGCGTCTCCTGCCTATTCGACGCCGTCGTCCTCAAAGCAACAACTTCCGTGCTCATTCCTGAGTCGCGCTTGCGCGAAGGACTGCTCACGGGCGATGTCTTCGTTGCTCGGTCCGCACACGGGGTTTGATTCGCGTGAGAGCCCGAGTCGCAGTCGCCAGGTCCGGAGGCGAGCACCCAGAGTCCCGCTGCCCATAGCACGACGCTACCGCAGGGGCCGCCGTCCTCAGGGCAACGACTTCACGAAAGACCTATTCGAATTGAGGCCTATCCGTACTGAAACCATCCGCATTGAACTTGGGGTCTGCTGCATGAATCGGTGAAATCTGATCTGGCTTGCCCCCGGGGCGGGCCTGGAAGGATGTTGCTATGCCCAAGCCATACCCGAAGGAGTTCCGCGACAATGTCGTGAGAGTCGAACTGAAAACACTCAGGGGGTGGCACTAGGACTCTTGCCTCTTACAGGTGCCTTTGCTCTCAGTGAAGCGGCTGGTCGTGGTTGCTTCACACCATGGATGCGAGGCAATGCACGTCGCCCGAGTTGAGTGTCAACGGCGACAGTCGTTCGGTTCGTACTCGCCGGCCAATGCGAAATCATCGCAGGTCAGAAAGCGAGGGTGACGGTCGCCCACAAAAAGGCCGACGAGGAAGATCCCAAGCGTCAGTAGGCCGAGCGCCCATCTGAGGTGGTTCGGAAATCTGAAGTACTCACCGGCAAGAAGGTGAGCGAGGACGTACAGCGCAAATGGCAGCGCCGCAACTGACACCACTCCGAGGACAATGACGACACCGCGATGCGTGCTGACCAAGACTAAGTCGGCAAGCAGCCAGACCGTCGGAATTGTGAGGACTGCCCGCCAGTGTCCGCCGAGCCGGAAATCGGCATTGCGGAAGACAAAGCTGGCGGCGAGCGCAACGGTGCAGATCACCCAGACCGCCCAGAAACGGCGATGGTTGAAGTTAGAAAAGGCACCGATGTCGAAACCCAAGTTGAACGCAGCGATGCCCGCGCCGATGCCGGTCACGACGAACGTGCGTGCGGCAGCAGTTACCCGCAGCCCGGGTTCGTCGGTTGTGTCGACTACGTCGGGTTGAACGTTTGGACTGTCCACGTTCGTGTGGTCCCCGTCATCGTCGGCCCCGTTCGTCACTCTGGCACCTTGGCCAAGCCGAAAGGTTGGATCCAAAACGTACCCCGGCGGTGACCAGGCCGTGGAAGTCAGTAGCGGTTGCGATGCCCGTGCCGCTTGTTGAACCGTTCGACGCGGCCTGCGGTATCGATGATGGTCATCGACCCGGTGAAGAAGGGATGCGTGTGATTCGACACCTCGAGAAGTACGTGCGGATACTCATTGCCGTCGTCCCAGGTGGTGCGGCGTTCGGTGGTAATTGTCGAACGGCAGATCCAGCGTTGGCCGCCGGTCGAGTCCTCGAAAACGACCGGACGGTAGTCAGGGTGGATCCCTTGTTTCATTAGCGTGTCTCCTTGAACTCGACATGACGACGAAGGATGGGGTCGTACTTCTTCAGCACAATCCGTTCGCGGGTGTTGACCTTGTTCTTCCTCGTGACATACCTATAGCCGGTTCCCGCTGTGCTCTCGAGTGTGATGATCGGACGGCGGTCCTTGCTTGCTGCAGCCATCGGTCAGACCTTTGTGCCGTTGCGGCGGATCTCGGCGACGACTGATTCGATACCGCGCCGGTCGATGGCCTTGATCGCCCGTGTCGACAACGTCAGGCGCACGTAGCGCCGTTCTGATGGCAGCCAATAACGCTTGCGTTGGATATTGGGTTTCCAGGTTCGGTTGGTTCGCCGGTGGGAATGCGAGACCGATTTTCCGAATGACATCCTCTTTCCGAGGAGTTGGCAGGTTCCAGACATGAGGGCAGTGTACACGGAATGATAATCATTCCGATTAAACTGATCGTGTGACACGCTCAAGCACCTCGCCAACGACTGCGAAACATCGCACATGAGGCCACAGCAGTCAGTACCAATCACGGTGATCGCGCAAGAGCGCCCGAGCACTCACCTGCTGCAACGATGTGCAGCCGACCAGAACAGCATGCTGATGGCATCTGCTGAGACGCTCGCTGCCGCCGGCCTTCTCGGCTTGGTCCGAGTGGGCCGCGCCGTGGTGACCGCACCCGACGTTGCTAGTCGGACGCCGGGATGTGAGTGCTGCCAAGTCCGACTCGATCTGATCGATGCGGTCCGTCATGCCGTACTGCGTCGATTGCCTCCAAGGCGTCTAATTCTTGTTGTCGACCCGACGCCGTTTTCGCTTTCGGGCGCATCAGCGGACCACGATCCGGCGGGTGACGTCGTCACCGTCATCCACACGTTGCAATCCGAGAGCGAGGTCGAGCGGCTTGGGCACCTTGACGGCCTGGTCGTCGAAGTGGACGCACGCGCTGCATCGACTCGAATGGCTTCAGGAAGCGCGGTTTGGAGCGGTCAGATCGAGTCGGCGCTCGCCATTGCAGACCGCGTCGTCGTGACTGGTGCAGCGCTTCTCACGCAGGGCGCGCGAACGGCCGTGGTGCATGCACTCAACCAGCTCAATCGCATTGGTCACGTCAGCCTGGCTGGGGCGAGCGGCGTCGAGGCCACCAACCTTGTTGATCTCGATGCGTGGCGTCGCTCGCCCTCGATGAGCGACTTTTCAGAAACAGGAATCGTGATGGCGCCAGCGTGGCCGAGTGCCCGACATGGACCCGCCGAGCCTCCCCCAGCAAGCGTGGGCACAATCGTGCTGACCCGCCCCGGGGTGCTGGACCCCGATGCAACCAATGCTTGGTTGGGCCGTATCGTTGCGGACTCATCCACTGATCTCCTTCGATTCCAGGCAGCACTGCAGGTCTCGAGTCGCGAACCTCGAGTCTGTGTTCAAGGAAGTCGCTCGACGATGCGGAGCGCGCCCGAGTCATTCTCCACAGCAACAACGTCAGCGAACGAGCCAAGCGGCTGCGAGAGCATCGTCATGCTGATCGGTCGAGATCTCGACCGGCAAGCTCTCAGCGAAAGTTTCGGATCGATCGAGGTGGCACGGTGATGCCGTCGTTTGACCATGTCCTCACGACAGTCGCTGTTGACATGACGACAATGTTGCCCGATGCCGTCCGCGTCCTCGACTGGTCGCGACAAGGGCGCATCCTCGCAATCGCCGCAAACGGATCTGCACTCGTTGGAAGTTCTGACTGTTTGACCGCTCCGATGACCCCTGATCCCAGCGACGCCGTCTGGCTTGGGGAGCGGGCACTCGCAGTTGTCGACCCAGTCGTCGGCCTGGTCACCGCCGGATTCAACCGCGACCGACCAACTCCGTTCTGCGGCGCTCGTCGAATCGGAACTCATGGCGGCCGAACCGTCGTTGCAGGCAATGGAAGGCTCGCGGTGTTGGGCCACCCCGGAATCAACCCCACACCAGAGGTGGTCCAGACTGGCATCGGCGTGACGTACGCATGCGTCCATGTCGGCGGGACGATCTGGGCGATCGGTGGAACGGACGGTCTGGTACTGATCGACGTCGCGCTTGGCTGCGTCGACACCCGACTCGAACTCCCCGCAGTCGTCGCAATCGTCTCCCGCAGCGCAGCGGGTCGCCTTGTCGCGAGCGATCTTTCCGGTGCGATCCACGTACTTGAACTCAGCGACCTCCATCACGGGACTGAACTCACCGGCTACTGCGATTCAGTCCGTCACCTCTCGATGGCCCACAGCGGCAACATTGTCCTGGCCGCTGCAGATGACCAGATCACTCGATGGGACATTGCAGACGATGGCCTCGTCGCGGAAGAACCGACGTCCGTGATTGCGCATAGTGCCACGATCACCGGGCTTGAATTGAGCGCAGAGGGCTTTCTTGCGACCGGCGATGAGGACGGCGTCGTCCACATCTGGTCCCCGCTCCTCGCTTCGTGCCCTGTGGCAACGCTTCGGCTCGACAGCGAAGTCACTGCGATCGCATGGAGCCACGACGGAAGTCGCCTGGCTATTGGCTCAGTTTCGGGGCAACTGGTCGTCGCTGACATCGAGGCCGGGGAACTGGCCTGATGCGGGCCGACGAAAGGCCACCCGATCCCATTGTGATCGCCGGTGCAGGACCGCACGGACTCGCGACGACAATCCACCTCCTTACGGCAGCCCCGAGCCTTCGCAGACGACTGATGGTTGTGGACCCGGCGGGGGAGTGGTTGGGCGACTGGCGTGACCAGTTCGCACGACTTGAGATAGCCAACCTTCGCTCGCCAGCCGTCCATCACCCTGCACCCCGAGCCGAGGTACTCATGGGGCACACCGCTACACACCGGCTCCCGACCAGTGGGCTGCCATACGGCCTACCCACAACCACTGCGTTCGAACAGTTCTGTCATGACCTGATCGAACAACACGAACTCGAATCCCTCATCACGCCCGGAACGGTCGTTGATGCAGAGACAACCGAGGCTCTCGACGGCAGCCGCCAACTCGACCTGGTGCTCCAAATCGGTGGGCAACGTTCAAAGCTGGCAACCGAGCGACTGGTGATCGCATCCAACCCGAGCCGGGCGAACGTCCCGGACTGGGCGACCAAACTGGAACCCGGCGTCGTAGAAGCCGCCGCGAACGTGGACCTGCGGCTGATCGGGGACGTGTCCGACACTCGCATCATGATTGTCGGAGCAGGGCTCACCGCTGCGCACCTTGCATGCGGAATGGCGCGTCGCGGGGCACACGTCACCATGGTGTGTCGCGGAACGCTGAGTGAGCGCCCCTTCGACACCGATCCCGGATGGTTGGGGCCAAAAGAGTTGGATCGCTACAACGCAATCAATGATGCACATACAAGGTTGAGCATCGCTCGCGCTGCGCGCGCGGGAGGAACCGTTCCCCCGTGGATGTTTGGTGAACTCCGCTCCCTCGCCGCGATCGGAGTCATCTCGATTCTTGAACATGCCGAGGTGATCGGGGCCAGTTCGTCCAGCGAACCCCTGCGCCGTCGGCTTGTCATCGCGACTGCAGATGGCGACGAACGAACAATGTCAGTCGACCGGTGCTGGCTTGCGACCGGCACCACCTCCACCATGACCGAAATGCCGGCTCTCGCTCCACTCGCAGGCCTCATTCCCGCCATTGACGGACTCCCCATTCCCAATGCCGACCTCTCGGTTGGAGCACTGCCGATACACGTCACTGGTCGACTCGCCACCATCGAACTGGGCCCTGCGGCTGGGAACCTGTGGGGCGCGCGGCAGTGTGGCCGTCGCATCACCCGCTCGATCACGGGCATCGACCTCGAAAACGATGTGATCGCGCCGCTCCATCGACGACGTGAAACCAACTCATCAACCCCAACCCCAACCCCAACCCCGTCAACGAATGCGCAGGCCACTATGTCACCCACCCTCCAGTCACTCCCCACCACCGTGCTCTCCGGATTTCTCGGAGCCGGCAAGACCACCCTGTTGAACCACATCCTCCAGAACCGAGACGGCCGCCGTGTCGCAGTGATCGTCAACGACATGAGCGAGATAAACATCGACAGCGCGCTCGTTGCCGGCGAAGTGCAGCTCGACCGCACCGAGGAACGTCTGATCGAAATGACCAACGGCTGCATCTGCTGCACCCTGCGCGACGATCTCCTGCTTGAAGTCGGACGTCTCGCCGACGAAGGCCGCTTTGACCATCTGGTCATCGAGTCAACCGGGATCAGCGAACCTCTTCCGGTGGCAGCAACGTTTCTCTTCGACACCGAAGACGAACTGTCACTCCTCGAACGAGCCCATCTCGATTCAATGACCACCGTCGTCGATGCCCACCGGCTGCTCGACCACTTCGACGAAGTCGACGAACTCGCTGAACTCGGCATCGGCCGAGATGGCGATGACGCCCGGACGATCGCCGAGCTTCTCGTCGACCAGATCGAGTTCGCCGATCTCATCGTGCTCACCAAGACCGACCTCGTCGACATCGACGCCACCGAGCGAGTGGTCCGACTGATCCGAGCGCTCAACCCTGACACCCGAATCGAGATCGCGCCATACGGCCAGATCTCGGTCGGCATGCTTTTTGACAGCAGCCGCTTTGACCCGGACTCGACGGGCGCGTTCCCCGGGTGGGCGCAGGCGCTCAACGGCGAACACATTCCCGAAAGTGAGGAGTTCGGCATCACCAACTTTGTGTACCGGTCGAGGTGGCCATTCCATCCCGGTCGACTCTTCAACCTCCTCACGGAATCAGCTTGGGAGGGAGTGTTGCGTTCCAAGGGCTTCTTCTGGGTAGCGACACGGCCTGAGGTCCAAGCAATCTGGCATCACGCAGGTGCTGCAGTGACCCTCGAACCCTCAGCACCGTGGATGGCAACCATTCCACGAGAACAATGGGAGCTAGAACCCGACGAGTTGGCTGATCTCAACAACCGATGGGACCCGCTGCTCGGAGATCGAATGACGGAATTGGTGTTCATCGGCATTGACATGGATCACGATTCGATCATCGCGAAGCTCGATTCCTGTGTGCTGACCGGCGAGGAGATCGAACTGGGCTTGTCGGGTTGGACCGACCTGGACGATCCGCTCCCGGTGTGGGAAGACGCCGACGATGAGTACGAAACGTCGTGATCGGCCTCGACGGAGGCACCTGACTGTGCAGCGGCGACCGAACGCGACTCAGTCGGCGGATCCAGAGAGTCGCCGCTGCCGCTCCATCAAACTGCACCAATCCCAGTCGGCTCCGCCGAGGGCATGAACGTCGGCAAGGAACTGGGCAACCATTGCAGTCACCGGCAACGACACATTCATCGCACTCGCCTCGTCGAGGACCAGGCCGACGTCCTTGCGCATCAGCGTCGTCGAGAACCCAAAGTCGTATTCGCCGGCAATCATCTGCGCAGCCCGGTTCTCCATCTCCCACGACGTGGAGGACCCCTGGGTCATCACATGCACCACTCGTTCTGGATCCAGACCGGCGTTGATCGCGAAATCCAGCCCCTCAGCCAACGCCTGGGCGACGCCAACAACACAAATCTGGTTCGTCATCTTGGTGATCTGGCCAGCTCCGGACGGCCCCATATGGGTGACTCGGCCCGCGTAAGCAGCCATCAACGACTCGATGCGGGCAAACGCGTCCTCATCGCCTCCGATCATGACGGTGAGCGAACCGTTGCGAGCACCGTCAACGCCGCCCGACACCGGAGCGTCCAAAAAATGCGCTCGACGGTTGGCGAGCTCATCAGCGAACTGGCGCGCTCCCGAAGCAGAAATCGTGGAGTGGTCGATCCAGATCGCGCCCTCACCGACATGGGCAAGCGCTTCGTCGACAACAACGCGCATCTCTTTGTCGGCAGGCAACGACGAGACAATCACATCGGCGCCACTGACCGCATCAGCAACCGACGCCACCGCTTTACCAGCGTGGTCGCCAGCCCACGCAGCGGTTGCCTCGGCCGAGATATCAAACACCTTGACCTCGTGGCCATGTTCGCCGCCCGCAAGATGACCGGCAATTGGCCAACCCATCCGACCAAGGCCAATGACTGCGACCCTCATGCCGGCATCCCCGGCTTGCCTTGATCCTCAATCGTGAACCCGCCAGCCAAACGAGCGTTGATGCGCCCACCCGTGGCCATGGCCAAGATCAACACCATCTCATCGGACCGGGGGCCATCAGACACCCCCATCTCAATTGCGTCGTAGTGGCTGCCCACATACGACCAATCGAGGTGAGTGAGCGGAACATCGAGCCGCGCACCCATCGGACCCACCTTCTTGGTCGACGGAACAATCGACGTGCCTCGGCCGATCGCCGCTCGCATCCCACCACCGCCGGGAATATGCCACATAGCGCCGTGCTCGACCTCGCCGGCACCCCCGACGATGGCGCCCTTGCCGTAACTCTCAATCACGGACGGGTCACCTCCGAGGTGGTCAATCAACTGGCCGCCCAACTCTTCGCCAAGCGCGCGCAGCTCCTCTGAGGCCGGCGAGAGATCATCGACGTATTGACCAACGTACGGGTTGCCGACAACGGCGGCGATGGCGCCCTTGAACAGCGGGGTAGCAGGGGCGGGGCCATGATCTGAACGAATCTCTTCGGTCAGACTCACGATCTTGCGAATCGGGAAGAGCATGCAAGGCCTTTCAGCATCGAAGGGTTGAAACAACGCGACCTTGACCCTAGTTGTGGCGCAATGCCTCGGTCGCGGCGACTGCAGCACCGTTCGGTTCGCTGGGCGCAAAAAGATTCTAGTCAACAGCAAGGTTGGGTGGGTGTGGCGTCGTTACTGTGATCGGCATGCAGATCGGAGAACTCGCCAACACTGCTGGGGTCACCACCAAGACCATTCGCTATTACGAGGCGATCGGCGTCCTCGACGAACCAGCACGAACGGACTCGGGCTACCGCTCCTATGGGCCCGCTGCGGTCGAGCGACTCGACTTCGTCAAGCAAGCTCAGTCAACCGGGCTCGCGCTCGCGGAGATCAAGTCGATCCTCGAGATCAAAGACCAAGGCGGCCAGACCTGCGAGCACACCAAGGCACTCCTTCGACAGCACCTCGACGAACTTGACGAAAGGATCGTCGAACTCCAGGCCGCCCGAGTCGAACTGCAGGCGATGTATCAACGCGCCGGAGCGCTTGACCCGGCCAAATGCACAGACGCGAACAGGTGCCAGATCATCACCGACGCCGCCATCGACTGAATCGCTCCCCGCGATGTGCCCGACGTCGCCTCACCGTCGCTTGACCTTGCCCTGGACTGGAAGGCGTACGTTGACAACATGACCGATCAACTCCTCGACCGGCAACAGATCCTCGATCTCGACGTCGACGGCATGACCTGCGGATCGTGCGCGGCGCGGATCCAGAAAACCCTCGCCAAGCAGCCAGGAATTACCCATGCCGACGTCAACTTCGCGACCGGCCGAGCGCGTGTCTCGGTTGACGACACCGTCAACCTCGCCGCAGTGCAGTCAGCAGTCGAACGAGCCGGGTACACCCTCCACGCTCCGGAAACAATCGAATCCGCCGCCGGGCAATTCGCCGTTGGCGGCATGACCTGCGGCTCATGTGTTGCCCGAATCCAAAAGGTCCTCCAGCGCCAGCCGGGAATCGCCGACGCCGAAGTTAACTACGCCACCGGCCGAGCAACCGTCACCGCGCTCCCAGGAGAGCACCTCGACGCCCGAATGCTCGCCGACGCCGTCAAGAAAGCGGGCTACGAACTCACCGACATCGACGCCGACCAGCCTGCATCGGGTCCGACCGCAGCCGAACGCGCCGACCAGGTCGACCGCGGCGAGGTGCAGCAGCAAGCAATGTGGCTCCGGCGAGCCATCATCTCGGCGCCGATCGCCGCGTTCATGGTGTCGACCATGCTGTACCACGATCTCGCAATGGAAAACACCGCGCTGCGCTGGCTGCAGTTCGCCCTCGCGATCCCGGCCCAGTTCTACGTCGGTTGGCCGATCCTCGTCGGCGCCGCCCAACGCGCCCGCCACCTCACGGCGAACATGGACACGCTCATTGCAATGGGCACGCTCTCAGCGTTCACGTTCTCGACCTACCAACTCTTCACCGGCGGCATCGAGCTGTACTTCGAAGCAGCTGTTGTGATCATGTTCTTCATCACCCTCGGCCGCTACCTCGAAGCCCGGGCCAAAGGCCGTGCCGGCAAGGCGCTGCGAGCTCTCGTCGAATTCGGCGCCAAAGAAGCACGCCTCGTGCGTGACGGTGTCGAAGAGATGGTGCCGGTCGAGTCCGTCCAGGTCGGCAACCTCATCAAGATTCGCCCCGGAGAAAAAGTGCCCGTCGACGGCGAGGTCACCGAAGGAGCAAGTGCAGTCGACGAATCGATGCTGACCGGCGAATCGTTGCCCGTCGACAAGACCGTCGGAGACACTGTCGCGGGCGCAACGGTCAACACATCGGGCGTGCTCACCATCCGGGCGACGGCGATCGGCTCAGAAACAGCCCTCGCCCAGATCGTCAAGCTCGTCGAGGATGCCCAGACCGGCAAGTCCGGAGCGCAGCGACTGGCGGACCGGATTTCGGCCGTGTTCGTCCCGGTCGTGATGTCGATCTCGCTGCTCACCTTCCTCGGATGGGCCATCATCGGTGGCAGCGTCAGCGACGGCGTGTACGGCGCAGTTTCGGTCCTGATCATCGCCTGCCCCTGTGCGCTTGGGTTGGCAACTCCGATGGCGATCATGGTCGGTACGGGTCGCGCCGCACAGCTCGGCATCCTCATCAAGTCCGTCGAAGTACTCGAACGCACCCGGCGCATCACGACCGTTGTCTTCGACAAGACCGGCACCCTCACCCAGGGAGCGATGGCCGTCACCGACATCGTCGCCGCAAGCGGCACCCACGATGCGGAACTCCTCGCCAAAGCCGGCGCCGTCGAAGCCGACAGCGAGCACCCGATCGGACACGCCATTGCCGATGCCGCACGCGCACTGCACGGCTCCGTCGACCCGGTCACCGAGTTCGGCACCATTGTGGGTCAAGGCATCCGAGCCAACGCCGATGGCACCACCGTCTGGGTCGGCCGCCGCGAACTCGCCGCGCAGGCATCGCTCGAACTCCCGGCTTCGCTCGACGACGCAGCAGCCAAGCTCGAAAACAAGGGTCGGACCGCAGTGTTCGCCGGATGGAACGGCCAGGTCCGCGGAGTCATCGCAGTGGCAGACACCCTCAAGCCATCAGCAATCGACACCGTGCGACATCTCCATGACCTCAACCTCACCGTGGCGATGATCACCGGCGACAACGCACGCACCGCACAGTCCATCGCTGACGCCGTTGGCATCGACCGGGTGATTGCCGAAGTGCTCCCCGAAGACAAGCAAAGCGAAGTGCAACGCCTCCGAGCAGCCGGAGAAGTCGTGGCGATGGTCGGCGACGGCGTCAACGACGCCCCCGCACTCGTCCAAGCCGATCTCGGCATCGCGATCGGCACCGGTACCGACGTCGCGATCGAATCCAGTGACCTCACACTGATGCGCAGCGACGTCGCCGGCGTGGTCACCGCGATCGAACTGTCCCGGCGGACCTACCGCACCATCGTGCAGAACCTGTTCTGGGCATTCGGCTACAACACCATCGCCATCCCGCTCGCCGTGTCCGGCCTGCTCAGCCCACTGATCGCAGGAGCCGCCATGGCCTTCTCGTCGATCAGCGTGGTGCTCAACAGCATTCGCCTCCGACGCTTCGCACCGAAGGTGCCGGGGACAGCATCACCGAGTGCTGTTGCTGGCTGACCGGCGTCGTCAGACAACGTGGACTAATTTGTCGACTCGACGCAGCCGAATGCTGCGTCGAAAGGTTTGCTGTTCGCGGCTAGAACATTCCCAGTTCAAGGCGGGCGACATCGGAGAGACGCGATGCGTCCCACGGAGGGTCAAAGACCAATTTCACGTCAACGGTCTCCACCCCAGTGACTGCTGCGACCGCGTCGCGGAGGTCGAGCCGCAAGATGTCGCCCATCCCGCAAAACGGGGCCGTGACCGACATATCGATGTCAACGTGCCAGCCACCGCTGTCCAACTGTTCGGCGTCAACGCGGTAGACGAGGCCGAGTTCAACGATGTCGACCGGGATCTCCGGGTCATAGACCGTCGTCGCGGCTTCCCAGACCCGGTCGCTGCTGAACGGCGCATCGCTCGCAACTGCAGAACCGTCCGGGGCATCGATGAACCCGAAATCGATCGAGTCCTGCCGGGAAAGACGTGCCATCTCGCCGTCACGGGTGGTCACCGTTGCGGTGGCACCGAGCGCCTGGAGCAGCGTGACCCGGTCACCGGCGGCGAGGGTCACCTGATGGCCAGCAGGCACGATCGTGGCGACAGCCGCACGCGGCAGAGTGAAGCCCTTGGTCTTGCCGACACTGACGGACTGATCAGACATCGTCGTGTCCGAGGCGGCTGGTGATCCAGGCTTGCACCGATTCGATGCCGACTTCGTCGACGACCTGGTCAGCGAATCCATTGATGAGTAAGCGGCGAGCCTCGGTCGCAGGGATGCCCCGCGACCGCATGTAATACATCGCTCTGTCGTCGAGTTGGCCGACGGTGGCTCCGTGCTTGCAGGCCACCTCGTCGGCAAGGATCTCGAGCCGTGGTTGGGTATTGATCTCGGCCCGATCGGAGAGAATCAGGTTCTGGTTCGACTGTTCAGCGTCGGTGCCATCGGCACCCGGACGGACCTCGATGCCCCCGTTGAAAATTCCGGTGCTCTCGTCATCAAGCACGCCCCGGAAGGACTGGCGACTTGTGCAGTTCTCGGCGGAATGAACGACATTGATCTGCTGATCGAGAACCTGGTCGCCGAAGCCGAAGAACAAACCTGACAGATCGACATGGGCACCAGGACCCGCGAGGTCGACGTCGTAGGCCGCGCGTCCGTAGGAGGCGCCGAGGTTGAAGGAGCGAGCCAAGAACCGGCTGTCCGCAGCCTGGTTCACATCGACACTGCTGAGGTGCACGTGGCTCGGCGGCACGTCTTGGAGGAGCACGTGCTCGAGCGAGGCAGCGTTGCCCAATGTGATGGTGGTGCGGATATTCGAACCGCCAGATTCGGCGCCGACACCAATACGGGTTTCGACAACCGTCGCCGCACTGCGGGCACCCAACGCGATGGCCACACCCGTGCATGAGGCATTACGTGTCTCGTCTGGCACTTCGATGTCCACGATGTGAATTGGTACGTCGAGGACGACATCATCGTCGATGAGGACCACAGCACCGTCGCCACCGAACGCCAAGTTGAGCGCCATGTAGGCGTCGGTGATCTGACTGTCGCCGCGATCGAAGTGCGACGTGATGCGCTCCGGTTGTTCCCGACGGGCATCGAGCATGCTCGACAGGTGGAGACCCTCCGGACCAGTCATCGAAGACAGCTGGACATCGACCACACCATTGACCACGACGATGCGAGGACCATCGAGAACAGGAATCTGAGCCTCGAGGTCAGTCACAGTCGATGCAAGCGTGACTGCTGGCCCAAACGACAGCGCGGTGAGCTGCTGATGCGGTGCATAACGCCACGCATCGTGACGCTTTGTTGGATACCCGTTCGCCTCGACCCAATCGAGTGCAACGGTTCGGCCCGCAACCGTCGGGTCGACCGCCGCAGGCGCCGCCGTCACGATTGGACTCCGGTAAGAGGCCGCTCGGGGGCGTCGTCGAGGTCATGGTTGACAAAGCTGGCGTACCCGTGGTCTTCGAGATGCAGAGCAAGAGTGTGGTCGCCCGACTCGACAATGCGACCGTCGACGAGCACGTGCACGAAGTCCGGCTTGATGTAATCGAGCAGCCGTTGGTAGTGAGTGATCACAATCATCGACCGTTCTGGGCCCCGCAGCGCGTTGACGCCACCGGCGATGACGCGCAGCGCATCGATGTCGAGACCTGAATCGGTCTCGTCCAGGATCGCGAGGCGCGGCTGCATCAATGCCATCTGCAGAATCTCATTGCGCTTCTTCTCGCCACCACTGAAGCCAGCGTTGACGGCACGATCGAGGAAGTCTTGCTTCATTTCGACGAGGTCCATCGCCTCTTTGGCGACCTTCAAGAAGTCACGAGCACCAACTTCGGTCTCGCCGCGAGCGCGTCGCACCGAATTGACTGCTGTGCGTAGGAAATACATGTTGTTCACGCCCGGAATCTCCACCGGGTACTGGAATCCCAGGAACACACCAGCAGCGGCGCGCGCCTCGGGTTCCATGTCGAGCAGGTCCACTCCGTCGAGCGTGACCGTCCCGGAGACCTCATAGCCATCGCGCCCCGCAAGAGCGTGCGCAAATGTGCTCTTGCCCGAGCCATTCGGACCCATGATCGCATGCACCTCGCCGGCGCCGACCTCGAGGTCGAGACCGTTCAGAATCTGCTTGCCACCAATGGCAGCGGTGAGGTTGTTGACGTGCAGCATCAGCCCACACTTCCTTCCAGGCTCACGCTCAGCAACCGCTGAGCTTCGACAGCGAACTCCATTGGGAGCTCGTTAAACACTTCGCGGCAAAAGCCGTTGACGATCATCGACATCGCATCTTCTTCGGTCATGCCGCGCTGGCGGCAGTAGTACAACTGGTCCTCGCCGACCGTTGACGTTGACGCTTCGTGCTCGATCTGGGCACCAGGGTTCTTGACCTCGATGTACGGAATCGTGTGAGCGCCACAGTCCTTGCCCAGCAGCAACGAGTCGCACTGCGTGTAGTTGCGAGCGTTCTCTGCTGAACGCAACACCTTGACCAACCCGCGGTACGTGTTTTGACCGTGGGCCGCGGAGATGCCCTTCGAGATGATGGTGCTGGTCGTGTCCTTGCCGATGTGGATCATCTTGGTGCCGGTGTCAGCCTGCTGACGCTTGCACGACAGCGCAACGGAATAGAACTCGCCAATGCTGCGGTCGCCCTGCAGGATCACACTCGGGTACTTCCAGGTGATCGCCGAACCGGTCTCCACCTGAGTCCAAGAGATCTTGGCGTCGGTGTGGGCCCGACCTCGCTTGGTGACGAAGTTGTAGATACCGCCGACGCCGTTCTCGTCACCGGGGTACCAGTTCTGCACCGTGGAGTACTTGATCTCGGCACGATCCTTGGCGACCAACTCGACGACCGCTGCATGCAGCTGGTTCTCGTCGCGCTGCGGCGCCGTGCACCCCTCGAGATAGGACACATGGGAATCATCTTCGGCCACGATCAGCGTGCGCTCGAACTGGCCCGTGTTCATCGAGTTGATGCGGAAGTACGTGGACAGCTCCATCGGGCAGCGAACGCCCTTCGGGATGTAGCAGAACGACCCGTCGGAGAACACCGCCGAGTTCAGCGCAGCAAAGAAGTTGTCGCGCACCGGAACCACGGACCCGAGGTGCTCGCGCACCAGCTCCGGGTAGTCGCGGACAGCTTCGGAGAACGAACAGAAGATCACGCCGGCTTCGAGCAGGGTCTCTTTGAACGTCGTGGTGACCGACACCGAGTCGACGATTGCGTCGACGGCGACGTTGCTGAGCATCTTTTGCTCGTGGAGCGGAATGCCGAGCTTGTCGAACATGTCACGAATGTCGGGGTCGACGTCGTCCATGCTGTCGAGGATCGGCTTCTGTTTGGGCGCGGCCCAGTAGCTAATTGCCTCGTAGTCAATCGGTGCAATCTCGAGCTTGGCCCAGTCGGGCTCCTCCATTGCACGCCACGCCTCGTAGGCCTTCAGCCGCCACTCGAGCAACCACTCCGGCTCGTCCTTCTTGGACGAAATTAGACGGACGACGCTCTCATCGAGACCCGGCGGTGCGATATCGGTATCGAGGTCCGTGCTGAAGCCAAACTCGTAGTCAGACTCGGTCAGCTCTTCGATGGTCCGTGTGCTCTCACTCATAGGTGATCGTCACTCGCCAACGTCGATAAAGATGCACTCGCCAGGGCATTCCTCTGCCGCTTCGATCACGCTCTCGAGACTCGAATCGGGGAAACGGGCCAAACCTTCTGCACCCGCAGGATTGGCGGTGCCGTCGAACAGCTTCTCGGTGCCGTAGTTAGATGCAGTCTCTTTGACATAGAAGAGACCATCATCCATGCCGAAAAACACGTCAGGGGCGATCTCTTCGCAGAGTCCGTCGCCGGTGCAGAGGTCCTGGTCGATCCAAACCTTCATGGGGGCTCCTTTCGACTGGACGAACTCAGATGTCGGCCAGCCCTCGATGAGTCGGCAAAACCTTCGCCGATGAACTCCCTTCCTATCGACCCGAGCCACTTTTCCCTCGCTGACTTCTAATCGGTCACCGATGGCTACTTCCGCATCAACCTTCACAATTGCGCCATCTGGGCCGTCGCGAGCCGCTTCCCCTAAGCCTGTGCTGCCGAATTCGACTACCTCCGCGCGTTGATCCCTGCGGCCCTCGTGCAACGGGCCACGCACAAGACCAGCGGCGCGCACACCTGCGCCTACGACATCCGTTTCGCCACCGCCTCGTCCGCACACGCCTCAACGCTTGCGTTCTGACTCTCGGGCCTCCCCTCGGCCGACCTACGGTTCGGAGACGTGAGCGCATCCGCCGCTCAGGGTTTTCGACCCGGCAGCTCTGGTTGGTTTTGGGCTCGTTAATGCTGTCGGTGATGCTCGCAACGATGGAGGTGTCGATCATCTCGACGGCGCTCCCGACCATTGTTGGAGAGTTCCAGTCCTTCGAGAACTTCGCCTGGGTCGGCACCTCGTACATCGTGGCCGCAGCAATCGGCACGCCACTCTGGGGCAAGCTCTCCGACCTCTACGGACGCCGCCTGATCTTCCTCACCGCGCTGGGCGTTTTCGTGTGCTTGCTCAGAGCCGTCGGTTCCGACAACGATTCGCTCGTACATGGTGAGGTGTCCTTCTGTCTTGTCATCGACACACATGCGTGCCGGTGGCATTGCTCCATCGATCAGACTCCTGACGCGATCCGAGCAATTGAGGCCGGCATGATCAGCGGGAAGACCGTCATCAACATTGGGAGCGAAGTATCGTGCGCCGGCAGGCTCAGCCGCCGACCTGAGTCGGATTGGTCACCCGGCGTCGAGTTCACGATGTGAAAAGATCGGCGTGCACGCGACGCAGGGCCGCTTTTTGAACCTTCGACATCGCGTTGCGCGGCAGCTCGTCGGCGGCGATGTACGTCTTGGGATGTTTGAACCGCGCGAGCACGCCGTCCAGCGACGCAGCGAGCGCTGCATCGCTCACGTCGACGGAGTCGTCGCGGACGACCACGGCAACCACCGCCTCGCCGAAGTCAGGATGCGGGACCCCGATCACCCCCGTCTCGAGTACACCGGGAACGTCATCGAGAACCATCTCGACTTCCTTTGGATACACGTTGTACCCACCGCTGATGATCATGTCGCTCGATCTGCCCTCAAGGGTCAGCCGGCCCTCGGCATCAACGGAGCCAACATCACCCGTGATGAACCAGCCCCCCGCTCGATGTTCGGAGGCGGTCTTGTCATGCATCCGCCAGTAACCGGCGAAGAGACCGGGAGAGCGGATCTCGACAACCCCGGTCACGCCGGCCGGGACCGGGTTGCCGTCATCGTCGCTGACCCGCAGCTCGACATCGGGAAGCGCGAAGCCAACGGTGCCAGGGACGCGTTGACCGTCATATGGGTTCGACGTGATCATGCCGGCCTCGGTCATGCCGTACCGCTCGAGGATCTGCAGAGCGGTGCGTGCGGTGAATTCGGCGTGCACGACTTCGGTCATTGGCGCCGAACCAGATGTGAAGAGTCGAACCGACGCGCACGCCGCTGCATCGAATCGGGTGTCGCCAAGCAGACGGGTGTACTGCGTGGGCACCCCCATCATGACCGTGGCATCGGGCAGGTTGTCGACGACGGCACCGACGTCGAACTTCGGCAGGAAGATCACCTCGTTACCGCTCAGCATGGCGCAGTGCAGCGCGACGAACAGGCCGTGCACGTGGAAGATCGGCAGTGTGTGCAACAGGATGTCATCAGGACCGAAGCCCCAGATGTCGTGCAGCGCCAACGCGTTTGATTCGAGGTTGACGTGCGTGAGCATCGCGCCCTTCGAACGGCCCGTCGTGCCGGACGTGTACAGCATCGCGGCAAGATCGTCGGCGCCGCGCTCAACGATCTCGTCGCTCGTCGCAGCGTGCTCGACAGCCGTGGCGAATGATCCATCACCGGCCGTCCCGAGATGCACCGTGGCGACCGCGAGAGCACCAAGGGTTCCGGGTCGGGCGACGACCAGCGCCGGAGCCGCATCATCGACGAAGTACTCAACCTCGCCGGGCGTATATGCGGTGTTCAACGGAAGGAACACCGCACCAATTCGCAGACAGGCGAAATACAGCGCAACGTTGTCGGTCGACTTGTCGACCTGGACCACGACACGGTCGCCTACTGCGACGCCAAGATCGCGCAAGGCCGTTGCCATACACGCCGAGCGATGATCGACGTCGCGGTACGTGAGCGACGCTCCGCCAGGGACCCGAAGAAAGATCGAGTCGAGGCGCGTCGCAAACCGCTCGGACAGCGTCGAATACAGGTTGGTCATGACCTCGTTGGAAGCCAGCCAGCGAGTGCCCCACCGATCTCGTCGGCGCTGTCCTCTTGGATGAAGTGTGAGCCGGCGACGGTCACTTCGGTCTGGTTCGGCCAGGTGCGGGCGAACTCACGCTGCGGTCCGGTAAGAATCGTGCCGGGGTCGGCGTTGACGAACAGCTTTGGCACGTCTGATGTCGAGAGCCAATCGGCATACGACTGCACGATTTCGACCACGTCAGCGGGCTCGCCGTCAAGCGGAATCTGCCGGGGCCACGTCAGTGTTGGACGGCGGTCCTCGCCAGCATTGAGGAATGGACGACGGTATTCGTCCATCTCCTCGTCGCTGAGCTTGCGGATGATCGAGGCGGGCAGAATTGCCTCGACGAACAAGTTCTTGGTGAGGATCATCTCCTCACCGGCAGCGGAACGCATCGCCTTGAAGATGTCGGTTGCTCCTGCCGGCCACTGCTCCCAGGTGACCGGACGAACAATCGCTTCCATGTAGCAAATTCCTGCGACGCGGTCGCGGTGCCGGTTGGCCCAGTCGAAGCCGAGGGCCGAACCCCAGTCGTGGATGACGAAGGTGATCTTGTCGCCCAGATCGAGCTGATCGAGCAGTCCGTCGAGGTACGTGCGGTGCTCGACGAAGGTGTAGGAGTCGGGCCCAGGGTTGTCGAGCTTGTCGGAGTCGCCCTGGCCGATCAGGTCGGGGGCGATACACCGGGCGTGCGGCGACACGTGCGGGATGATGTCGCGCCACAGATACGACGATGTCGGGTTGCCGTGGAGAAAGACCACGGCCTCACCGGCTCCGGTGTCGTGGTACGCCATCTGCTTACCGTTGACGGTCTTGTACTGCTTGCTCAGCGCTTCGGTGGTCATCGTGTGAGTTTGATGGCGATTGCGCCGACTGTCAAAGACGGCCGCTCCCCAGATGGCGTTCCATCTGCCCAGCCCATCGTGAGGATGGCGTTCGAGTTCACTACCTTTGGCCGATGAGCGACACCACCCTCGATTGGTACGGATGTGCGACCTTCGGCCTCCGCGCCGCTGGCCTGCACATCCTCCTCGACGCCTACATCGACCGTGCGGCAAACGCAGCTGGCCCGTCGCCAGCTGTCGGTGCCGCCGACATCGAACAGTGCGACTACATCATCGTTGGGCACTCGCACTTCGACCATCTCTTCGGCGCAGAGCAGGTGATGGCAAACACGGACGCCACCCTGATCGGCAGCTATGAAACCCTGCGCGTCATGGAAGCTGCAGGTGTCGCCGTCGATCGGATGATTCCGGTCGCCGGTGGCGAGACGATCGAGCTGGAGCGGGCCGAGGGCACCGCACGACTGTCGGTGTTTCCGAGCCAGCACAGCTGTGTCTGGTCGCAGGGCCAGATGGGCCAGGCCGACGAAGTGTGCATCGGCGACCTCGGCGTGACCCATCAGGAACGCCAGGAGCGAATGGCCAAGCTCATGGAGTACCTCGGCACCGAGTTGGCGCCTGCCGCCATCGAGCACATGATGCACTCGATGGTCGGCCACAGCGACCGCGGCGATGGCGGAGCCCTGGTCTTCCTGCTCGACGTGCCCGACGGTCGATTGCTCTTCCAAGACACGTCGGGCCATTGGTCAGGTGTGCTCCGCGACCTGCGGCCAGACGTGGCCATCTTGGCGGCAGCGGGCAGGGGCAACATCGATGGCGAACCAATCCAAGGCTCACTCGCACAATTCGTTGCGCGCCAGGCAGACATGCTGCGCCCGCGCAAGGTGGTTCTGAGCCACCACGATGACTGGCTGCCGGGGTTCTCGGTCCCGACCGATGTTGCGCCGATCCGCGATGAGTTGGCACGGGTGGTCCCGACGACGGAACTGCTGGAGATCGGATACCTGGATGGCACACCGATCTTTCAATGACGAGGCCGGTGAGTTCACCGCGACAACCTGCAGACGCCCCGAGCCAAGGCTGACGAAGTCGCTCAGCCGACCGGCGCGTATCGAGCGAATCCGTCCTCGGCATGACGAGACAGCTCATCAAGCTCGCGGAGGTGCTCGAGGTGCGCGTAGGTCTCGCTCTCGGCCATCTCTCCCCATGAGCGTTCCCGGAACAGGACGCGCATGAAGTCGTTCACGGTGCCATTGGGGAGGTCGTGGAGCGCTTCACGGATGATGTCGAGACGGTCTTCGTGATGCTCGATGATGTGCTCGGCGCGTCCACCGAGATCTGCGAACGGATGGCCGTGCGCCGGCAGTGCGATCGAGACGTCTTCGACGTCTGCCATGCGCCGCAGCGACTCAAAGAACTGGGCCAGCGGATCGGACACCGGCGTCATGCCGCTGATGTGCGGCGTAATCGATGGCAGCACGTGATCGCCGGTCAGCATCACGCCGTACTCGGGGTCGAAGAGACACAGGTGGTCGTACGTGTGGCCGGGCGTGTGCATCGCCACCCACTCACGGCGCGCCAGCTTGATCGTCTGACCGTCAACCAACGGCAGGGTCGGGCGCGGTGTCGAGAACGAGACGCCTGTGGAGCCGTTCGCCTTGCGCATCCGCTCCATGAACTCAGCAGATGGCCCAGCGCGACGGCCACCCCACGGTGACGGCTTGGAGAAATAGCGCTCCATCGCGGCGCGTTGATCGTCAGGGGAGTTGAGATCGAGCGCACTCGAGTCTTCCTCGTCGTCAAAGTCGGACGTGTCAAAGATCGTGCGAAACGATTCGTGAGTGACGATGTCAGCGCCCGTTTCGTGGCGCAGTCGCATGGCGCCGCCGAAGTGGTCGGGATGAGAATGCGTCACCACGACCGTATGCACGTCATTGACGGCGTAGCCAGCACCGCTCAGACGGTCGACGAGATGTCCCCACGAGTCTTCACCCGGGAGCCCAGGGTCGACCACCGCAACGCCGCGCTCGTCTTCGAGCACATAGCAATTGACGTGTCCGAGACCGGGCATGCTGATCGGCAACTGGGTCCGCAAGATGCCGCGCGCGACTTCCGTGACATCGGTCGATGCTTCCTCCTGCTCCTGCTTCGGCTTGCGAGGGGGCTCAGAGGGATCGGCAGATGCGGACGGTGCAGTCGGATGTTCGTGGTCATGTTGCATGAAGAGCGTTGCCTCCGCCAGTGGTGCTGCGAACTCACGAGCGGTTCACACGACCATGTTGCCCGATCGGCACAGCGAGATTCCCAGCAGAGCGTCCAACGCCTACGCTCGGACAATGGACCTCGAAGAATTGCGAACGAGCGTGGACCGCGACGAGATCGACACCGTCGTCGTCGCATTCGCCGATCACCTCGGTCGCCTGATGGGCAAGCGATTCGATGCTGAGTTCTTTCTGGCCGATGCACTCGATCACGGCACGCATGCCTGCAACTACCTCCTGACTGTCGACATGGAGATGGAAGTCATCGAGGGGTACGAGTACGCAAACTGGGAGCGCGGCTATGGCGACTTCCACGTGGTTCCCGACCTGGACACGCTGTGTCGAGCGGCTTGGACGGATCGAACCGCACTGGTGCTGTGCGATGTGCTCGACGCTGATGAGACCGCGGTTCCGGTGTCGCCGAGAGCGATGTTGCGAGCTCAGATCGCCCGACTGACCGCTACAGGAAACGCAGCGTTTGCGGCGTCGGAACTCGAGTTCTACCTGTACCAAGACAGCTATCGCAGCGCCCACGAAGCTGGACACGCTGACTTGCAGCCCGCCGGTTGGTACAGCGAGGACTACCACCTCTTGCAAGGCGCGCGCATCGAGCCGTACGTCGGCGCCGCTCGTCGTGCGCTCCGCCAGAGCGGCATCCCGGTCGAGAATTCAAAGGGTGAGACCGGGGTCGGTCAGCATGAGCTGAATATCCGATATGCAGACGTATTGACGATGGCCGATCGACATGCGGTCATGAAACACGGCATGAAGGAACTGGCTGACGCCCAAGGCGTGAGCGTCACCTTCATGGCCAAGCCCCACGCCGACGATGCCGGCAATAGCTGCCACATTCATCTGAGTCTGTGGGATGCGGCGGCCGAGACGAACGTGTTTGCAGCCGGCGACCAGCGCAGCGACCTGTTTCGATGGTTCCTCGGTGGGTGGATGACACACCTCCAAGACTTCATGGTCTTCTTTGCGCCGACCGTCAACTCATACAAACGATTCCAAGACGGATCGTGGGCACCGACACGTATTGCCTGGTCCGACGACAATCGCACGGCCGGCTTCCGGGTGGTCGGGACCGGCCCGAGCCTGCGAATCGAATGTCGGATTCCCGGCGGTGACTGCAACCCGTATCTCGCCTACACCGCCGCGCTGGCGAGTGGCCTCGACGGGATCGAAAACCGCATCGAGCCACCGCCCCGCTTCGATGGCGACGCCTACGCATCTGCAGCGTTGGAGCGCGTTCCGCGAACGTTGCGTGAGGCGACCGACCGCTTTCGGGACAGCGCCGTCACGCGCCGTCTCCTCGGCGAAGGCGTCGTCGATCACTACGCGCATTTCTTCACGATCGAAGCCGACACCTTCGACGCCGCGGTCACCGACTGGGAACGTCACCGGTACTTCGAACGCATCTGATTCTCCCGCTCGTCGCCTGATTCTCCCGCTCGTCGCCCAGAAAATGGGCATGACCGGGACCTTTGCCAGTGCACAGGATCACGCGCCGGAAACTACGGTGGTCGGCGTGTACACGATGAACGATCCGATCCAGCGAGCCCGAACGATCTTCGGCTCCCGAACCGGCGTCGTGCACGGCGAGATCCGCCGCACCTACGCGGAGTTGGGCGAACGGATTGACCGCGTCGGTGCCCTGATGCGCCAACTCACCGAGCCGGGAGACCGAGTGGCGTTGTGGTCGCTCAACTCAGACAAGTTCCTCGAACTCTTCTTCGGGATTCCGATCTCCGGTCGAGTCATCGTGCCGCACAACACTCGATGGGCCCAGCCCGAGTTGGTGTATGCGACCGAAGACGCAGGCGCCAAGGTGCTGATCTGCGATCGCGACCCAGGTGGGCTGGCCGACTCGGTCGACCAAGTCATCCGTCTTGACACCGACGAGTACGAGTCGTTGCTTGCCGGCGTCTCGATTGCCGACCCGATGAGCGACGTCCGGATCGCGCCCGACACCTTGGCCGGGCTCTTCTACACCGGCGGCACGACCGGCGCGGCGAAAGGCGTGATGCTGACGCACGCCAACCTGATGGCCAACGCAGTACAGGTCCAACTCGCCCAGCCAATTCTCGACGACGACCGTTACCTCACAATGGCGCCGATGTTTCATGCCGCAGGGCTGTACTCGGCACTGGTCCTCCCCTTGGTCGGCGCATCGAACGTGGTCCTTGGTGCCTTCGATCCCGGGGCCGCACTTGACCTCATCGCCGACGAGCAGGCGACCTGCGCAATCGCAGTGCCAGCGATGCTGTCGGCCATGTGTGAAACGCAGGCCACCGAGCCGCGCGACCTGTCGTCGATGCGTTGGCTGTCGCACGGCGCCTCACCAGTTGCGCTCGAGGTGCTGCGGCGCGCAGACGATCTATTTAAGTGTGAGCTCATTCACCTTTACGGGGCCACCGAGCTGTCGCCGATTGCGGCGATCTTCCGCCACGAGGAGCAGTACCTCGACAGCGAACGAGCCAAGAGTTGCGGACAGGGGCCCCCTGGTGTGGAGATCCGGGTCGTCGGCCCGGCGGGCAACGCGGTCCCGCCAGGAACTGCCGGCGAGGTCGCCGTGCGCGGCCCGAACGTGATGGCCGGGTATTGGAACAAGCCCGAGCAGACAGCCGAAGTCCTGCTCGACGGCGGATGGTACCGATCCGGCGACATCGGCTACCTCGACGAAGACGGCTACCTGTTCCTCGTCGACCGCGCCAAAGACATGATCGTCAGCGGCGGCGAGAACGTGTACTGCACGGAAGTCGAGGACGCGCTGTACACCCACCCGGGCGTCCTCGAAGCAACGGTGTTCGGCGTGCCCGATGAACAGTGGGGCGAGGCAGTTCAGGCGGCAGTCGTGTTGCGCGCCGGAGTGCAGGTCGACGAAGCAGAACTTACTGCGCACTGTCGGGAGCGAATCGCTGGGTACAAGGTGCCAAAGGGCTTCGAGTTCCGTTCTGACGCGCTCCCGAAGTCGGGCGCAGGCAAGGTACTCAAGCGAGTGCTCCGCGAGCCCTACTGGTCAGGTAGAGAACGCTCGATCAACTGAGGTCGGAGACGGCGCGGCGTGCGGCCGCAACGATCGACTCGCGGTTGGGGAGCGTGGCGCCGAATGCCGGGCCGGTGGCAATGAAGCTGTCCGCCGCGCACTCGCGATGCACGTCGTAACGGCCACGCTCGGCAAACAGTGCGACGATCGCCTCGCTCTGTGATCCGGTCCCGCGGCATTCGTCGACAACCAGAACCGATCGACACGGTGCAGTCGCTGCGACCACGGCATCGATCGGCAGGGGAGCGAGCCACCTCAGGTCAACGACGCGCACGTTGATGCCATGGTCGGCCCGGAGCGACTCGACGGCCTGCTCGGCGAGGAACACACCGTTGCCGTAGGTGACAATCGCCAGGTCGGTGCCGTCGCCGCGCACCCCAATGGTGCCGGAACGCATGGTGAACTGTGGATCGAACTCCGGATAAATGCCGGCCCAGCCGTCATCGCCGTCGGTTAGGAGATCGCGGGTCATGTACCGGGCGATCGGCTCGAGGAAGACGACGACGCGCTGCTCGTCGCGAGCCAGCCGAATGCACTCGCGGAACATGTGGACGGCATCGATGCCATTCGACGGACAGGCGATGACGATGCCCGGAATATCACGGAGCACCGCCAGCGAATTGTCGTTGTGGAAGTGGCCACCGAACCCGCGCTGGTAGCCGAGCCCGGCAATTCGAATGATCATCGGATTCGCGAACTGACCGTTGGAAAAGAAAGGCAGCGTCGCTGCCTCGCCACGCAACTGGTCTTCTGCATTGTGCAGGTAGGCGAGGAACTGGATCTCGACGACTGGGACGAATCCGTTGTGCGCGAGACCGATGCCCATGCCGAGAATCGACTGCTCGTCGAGGATGGTGTCGATGACGCGGTGCTGCCCGAATCGCTTCTGCAGACGTTGGGTGACGCCGTACACACCGCCTTTGGCACCGACGTCTTCCCCGGCGACAATGATCTCCGGATAGCGCAACATCTCCTCGGTGATTGCCCAGTTGAGCAGCCTGGCGAGGTGCTGCGGCGCTGCCATAGCCGTTGCCTCCACGCGTCCAAACACTTCGCTGCGCTGATCGCTGGTCGGCAGGAGCGTCGGCTCAGACCAGCGCGGCGGTGGCACGATGCTCGACATGACGTCCTCGGACGTCTCGAGCTTGGGGTGACCGACGGCATCGTTGAGCCGACTCGTGACCTCGGCTTCAATCGTCGTATAGATATCGACCACCTGCGCCGGGGAGAAGTCGCCGTGTTCGACGAGGAGCCGAGCGGAGTGCAGCAGCGGATCATTCGCCTCGTCGCGTTCGATCCGTTCCGGCGAGAGGTAACTCGATGCCACGTCAGCGCCGGCATGGCCGTGCAGCCGGACACAGTCGAGATGCAAGAAGACCGGCCGTCGGGTCGCTCGGATTCGCCGCGCCGCGTCGGTGACGGCTGCATATGTGTCGGCGAGATCCAGGCCGGAACAGTGCATGTACTCAATGCCGGCCCGATTGCGCATCGATGCCTCGACCCACCCGGCCGGGGTCTTGACCGAGATGCCCAGACCGTTGTCCTCGCAGACGAACAGGAGGGGCAGCGGGACACCCTGGAAGCTCGTCCACCCGGCGGTGTTCAGCGCTGATTGCGCGCTCGCATGATTGAGCGACGCGTCGCCGAAGCTGCAGATCACGAGCCCGTCGTCAGCAAGCACCGCATGCTCAGGACGGATGCGCTTCGCGAGACCGATCGAGTAGGCCGTGCCGACCGCCTTCGGGAGGTGCGACGCAATCGTGCTCGTCTGTGGCGGGATGTTGAGCACAGCCGAGCCGAGCACCTTGTGCCGGCCACCCGAGATCGGGTCGTCGCTCGACGCGACGAAACTGAGCAACATGTCGCCGAGCGGATCTTGCCCGGGCACCTGCGCGGCTCGGGCAATCTGGAATGCCGCGTCGCGATAGTGGAGGAACGCCATGTCGGACGCGCGGAGCGCAGCAGCGACGGCGGCCATGCCCTCATGGCCAGACGACCCGATGGTGTAAAACCCTTCGCCGCGAGCCTGGAGGTCGCGGGCTGCGCGGTCGAGGTGGCGACTGAGCGCTTGCGCCCGGAACAGCGCGGCGAGCGCATCGCCGTCGAGACCAACCTCGGCGGGCGTGAGCGTGGAGGTGCGCGCGGGGAAATCACGTGCCGCAACACGTTGCAGGAAGTTGTCGTGCACCACCTGCACGCGGTTTGTCGCCGACACGCGCGTGAACGTAACACGGCCGCCCAGGGCGACCGGTTGAAACTCGTCTACTGCCCGAAGACCTCGACGACGTCGTACTCCCGGAACTCCGGTGCACCGCCGCACAGCGCTGCGAACTGCTCGGCGAACGCCCCGGTCTCCGGTCGATCGGAATTTGTTGCCGCAGACTCGGCGGACTCGAACGAGACACCCATGACGTAGTTGCCCGGCGCCGAGCGGTTCTCAACCAAGGTCGCGCGCTGAGCCTTACCGACACTGATCGAATCGTCGCTCCAGCGCCTCATGAGGTCGAGAACCTCGTCGCGTCTGTCGGTGGCGAAATGGATGGACTGGGTGAACGTCATGACTGGTGCTCCGGTTCCACGGCTTCAGCGCCCGCATCTCCGACGCCGAGTGGCCGCGCCATTCACCCTGCCATAGGTCAGCGGGGCCGAAATCACACGTCGATCGAGATGGAGTCGTGCTGGGTGTCCTCCTCACTGCCACGCTCAGCAGGTCCCTCCGCGAGACTGCACAGATGATCGAACAGTTCATCGACATCACCACCTCGGACAGCACCTCGGACACACCGATGGTCACCTTCGTCGTGCACCCCGATTCCGGTGGACCGCACCCTCTGGTGCTGTTCTTTATGGATGCCCCGGGCATGCGTGAAGAGATCCGCGACATGGCGCGGCGCCTGGCGACGGCGGGTTACTACGTGATGGCACCGCAGCTCTACTACCGCGAAGTGAGCGAGTACAACGTGTTCGACACGGGTGATCGCGACCGCATGTTCGAGCTGATGAGCGGGCTGAGCAACAACATGGTCGTCAGTGACTCGCGGGCGCTCATCGCTCATGCCGAAGCCGATCCGGCTGCGAGCACCGAGCGGGTCGGAGCGGTCGGCTACTGCATGAGCGGACCGTTCGTGGTGTACCTCTTGGGTCAGCTGCCCGGCCAAGTGGTTGCCGGTGCCTCGTTCCACGGGGTCCGACTCGTGGTCGACACCGACGACTCGCCGCACCTGCAACTCGCCAATGCGAGTGGCGAGGTCTACGTCGGCGCAGCCGAGACCGATAGCTATGCGCCGCCGGAGATGATCGACGCATTCGAAGCTGCTCGGGTCGAAGCAGGATGCGCAGGGCGAACCGAGTGGTATCCGGGTACCGAGCACGGCTTCGCCTTCCGGGAGCGACCGCTCTACGACAAGGCGGCATCAGAACGTCACTGGGAACGCCTGCACGATCTCTTCGGCCGCAACCTGCGCGGCTGACCGGACAGCGGTCAGTTGCGGCCGTGGCGGAGGATCACACCGCGGAAGGGGTACTCGGTGGGTTCCGTTGGCGTCTTCGAGTCGTCGAAGTACGGCGTGTCACCGATGATCGTGACGCGCTCGGCCTTTCGAACGTTCGGCCAGTAGTCAGACACGGCGTAGTGCTGGCAGGAGCGGTTGTCCCAGAACGCAACTGAGTTGTTCTCCCATCTGAAGCGCACCTGGTACTCGGGAAAGGCTGCCTGCCGATACAGCAGGTCGAGGAGCTCGCGGCTCTCCTCAGGGTCGATACCGATGATCTCCTGCGTAAACCCGATGTTGACGTAGATCGCCTTGCGACCCGTCTCGGGGTGCGTTCGGATCACCGGGTGCTCGGGGTTCGGGTAGGTCGCATTGAACTCCGCGATTTCTTCGTCGGTTGCACCGCGCCGTTTGAGGCCGCGGCGAAACCCCGCAAAGTCGTGACGCGCGACGAGCCCGTCGACGCGGTCCCGCACACGCTGCGGGAGACCGTCGTACGCGGCGTACATGTCGGCAAACAACGTGTCGCCCCCGACGGCGGGCGACTCGACGTTGCGCAACACCGAACCGAGCGACGGCTGGAGCCGCCAGGTGACGTCGGAATGCCACAGGTTCTCGTAGCCCGGCCCATCGGCATCGTGCGATATCGCGAGCACCTCGGGATAGCCGGGCTTTGCTGGCGCAAACGGGTGGACCTCGAGTTCACCAAACCGACGCCCGAACGCGAGGTGCTGCTCGGTGGTGATGTTTTGATCCCGAAAGAAGATCACTTTCCAGTCGAGCAACGCCTGGCGCAACACAGCGACGGTGGCGTCATTCAACTCGATCGCCAGGTCGACGCCGGAGATCATGGCGCCGATGGTGGCTGACATCTGGCGGACTTCAATCGTGTCGACGATGTTGTCGGTGGCGCTGGTCATCCTCCCAGTGTCGTCGTCCGCCGTTGCGCGATGCGAGTCGGGTCGAGCGAGTCGAAAGGTGGGCAGGTGATCGCGGTACCTTTGGCCAATGAAAGCTGCCGTGCTCAATACCGTTCCAGGCCTGCTCGAAATCGAAGAGATCGAAATCGGTCAACCGGGACCGCGCGAGGTGCTGATTCGGACCGTTGCCGCCGGCATCTGCCACAGCGATCTCCATTTCATGGAGGGCAAGTACCCGTCGCGATGCCCGAGCGTGCTCGGCCACGAGTCCGCCGGTGTGGTTGAAGTGGTGGGTTCGATGGTCCACTACGTCGAGCCCGGCGATCATGTCATCACCTGCCTCTCCGCGTTCTGCGGTCATTGCTCGCAATGCACCGATGGCCACCTTTCGCTGTGTGAGAACAAAGACACCGAACTGGTCCGACAACCCGCAGACGCACCTCGGCTGTCACGCGATGGCGAGACGGTCAACCAGTTCCTCCATCTCTCGTCGTTCGCCGAAAAGATGCTGGTCCACGAACAGGCGCTGGTGAAGATCGACAAGGAGATGCCACTCGACAAAGCGGCGCTCATCGGGTGTGGCGTCACCACGGGCCTCGGTGCGGTATTCCGCACGGCGAAGGTTGCGCCTGGCGAGACGGTCGCGGTCATCGGCTGCGGCGGTATTGGCCTGTCAGCTGTTCAGGGTGCACGAATTGCGGGTGCGAACACGATCATCGCCATCGACATGGCTCCGTCGAAGCTCGAACTCGCCCAGGAGATGGGAGCCACTCACGTCGTGGACGCAAGCAAAGTCGATGCCGTCCAGGCAGTGAAAGAGATCACCGGCGGCGGCGTCCACCACGCGTTCGAGGCAGTCGGGATGAAGGCCACCGCCGAGCAGTCGTTCCAGATGCTGCGCAAGGGCGGACAAGCCACAGTGATCGGCATGATTCCGGTCGGCACGCAGATCGAGGTCCACGGGGTGGAGCTGCTCTACGAAAAGAAACTGACGGGCTCGAACATGGGTTCGAACCAGTTCCGCACTGACATGCCGCGCTATGTCGACATGTACCTGTCCGGTCGTTTGATGCTCGACGAAATGGTGTCGAAGAAGATTTCGCTCGAACAGATCAACGAGGGGTTCGAGGACATGAAGCAGGGCAACGTCGCGCGCAGCGTCATCATGTTCGACGAGGCCTGAGCCGTGCGTGGCTGCTGGTCAGCCAACCGGCGCGCGGCGTCCCGGTGGCAACGAGATCGGCGCGGCGATCCCTGGCTTCGTCGGCGTCGCAATGCCGTTTGTACTCGGTGACGTCACCGGTCGAAGCGTGGGTCGAGGAATACTGATCGGGCTTTCGCCGACGACGCTTGGCCGTTGCGGGTTGATGCGCTCGGTGGTGTCATCTTGCGCAGTGGGAGGCGCTGTCTTCTCGGCGTCAGCGAGCACTCCGGGCCGGTCGTCTTTGCTGGCATAACGATCGACGTAGCGTTGACCGGAGAGCTGGGCGATCTCAAACATCACGGCGTCGGTGAATGCCCGCAGTGTGCGGGGATCTTCGGGGTCGCCGTACTCGTGGGCCCACATCGGGGCACCGAACCGCACGGTGACCGGGAGGCGTGGCTTCATCTTGAACGAATCAGGCGGCTGGACGACGAGCGTTCCTTCGTGCCCAACAGGAACGATGGGAGCGTTGCAACGAATCGCGAGGCGAGCCGCGCCGGTGCGGCCCTTGTGGAGGAACTCGCTCCGAGAGCGCGTGCCCTCGGGATAGATCATGAACAAGCGGCCACCCTCGAGCACCCTGGCGGCAGTGTCGAGTGCAGCTTGGGCGGCGTCGCCGCCTGACCGGTCGACCGGGATCATGCCCATTGCCGGAAAGAAATGCTTGGTCTTCCAGCTGTCCATGTACTCGCCCTTACCGATCGCCCACACTCGACGGGGGAGCGCGGCGGGGACGAAGACCGAATCGCAGAACGACAGGTGATTTGGTGTGATGATCGCCGGCCCCTCGAGCGGAACGTTGTCGCGTCCCTCGATCGTGAAGTCCCAGAGACGATGGGTCAGGCGGCGGATACCGCCGAACGCGTACTTGCTCAGCCGGTCGGCGCCTGGCAGCTCAGGAGCCGCTTCGAAGTTGAAGGAACGGTCGTTGCTGCCGCTCATCAGCGCAGCGCCCGGCGGATCGGCTTACCGTTTGGAGCGATGGGCAGCTCATCAAGGAAATGGTACTCAGCTGGCCACTTGTGCCGACTGAGATGCTCAGCGATGTGCGCTCGGAGTTCGGTCTCGCTGACCTCGCCGGAAATGTGAGCGACGACCATTTCGCCCGTCGCCTCGTTCGCGTGACCCGTGACGATTGCACCACGGACGTCGGGATGTTTGATCAACGCGGTTTCGACCTCCGCGGGGTACACGTTGAAGCCGGACACGATGACGACGTCCTTGATCCGGTCGACGAGGTACAGGTAGCCCTCCTCGTCGAAGATCCCGACGTCGCCGGTCCAGAACCAACCGTCAGCGGTGAGCACGGCGTCGGTCATGGCCTGATCGTCGAGGTATCCGTGGAAGATGCCGGGACCCTTCACGACAACCTCGCCCTCGTCGCCGATGTCGACCGGCATTCCGTTGTCGTCGACGAGAGCCACCGTCACACCGTCAAGCACCTTGCCGACCGAAGAGGGCCGAACGGCGTAGCCGCGCCCCATGGTGACCACGGGTGAGGTTTCCGTGAGGCCGTAGCCCTGAGCGACCTCGACGCCATACCGGTCGCGAATCGTCTCGAAGACGCCGAGCGGCAACGCAGCGGCGCCCGATGCAGCGAACCGGATGGTCGACAGCGAATCGTCGGGCGCGTCGGCCTTCGCCCATCGCTGCCACATCGGCGGTGCCCCGGCGAGCACGGTGACGCCATGCTCACGAATCAAACGGAGGCTTTCGTCGGCGTCGAATCGGCGCTGGAGGACGATGCACGAACCGACGCGCAGGCCGTAGAGCAACACGACGTTCAAGCCAAAAATATGCGCGAACGAGAGGCACCCGAGGGTGACGTCGTCTGGTTGCATCGGGTCGAGCCCTTGGCCCATTGCTTCTTGCACCCAGCGCAAGTTGTAATGGCTGAGGATCGCCACCTTCGGAGCTCCCGATACACCGCTGGTCGCCATGTAGAACGCTCGATCGTCTGGCTCGACGTCGACGATGCCGGGGTCGGGATCAGTCGCCGCAACCGCGGCGAGCGTCGTCATGTCGAGTGCCTCAACGCCGAGCTCGTCGTCGATGCCGAGCAGGCCCTGACCGTCCTCGCCAACGAGCAGGAGGCGAGGCTGGACCATGTCGATGCGGAGGCGAAGCTCGGCCGGCGGGCTCTGCGGGTTGACCGGCATCACGATGCCGCCCAGCCCCAACACCGCGAGTGCGCCGGTCGCGAAGTGCACCTCGTTACCCGCTGCCAACGCCACGGAGTCACCACGACCGATGCCCATGGACGCAAGTTGGGACCGCAACGCCGACACGCGGTCACGCAATTCTCCGAACGTGACGACGATCTCGCCGTCGATCAGCGCTCGTCGATCGTCGCTGTGTCCCTCGATAACGTTCGCCAGATTCATCACGATTCCCCAATCGATGTCCGTCTGCTCGCTCGCGACGGGGCCACAGTATTGCACGATCGAATTTTAGAAACGAAGGAAACGTGCGACGATGTCCAACGGAGGACTCCCCATGTCTCGCAAGTTGTCAGCTGCCATTTTTGATCTCGACCGAACGCTCATCAGCGGTTCATCGTCGACCGTTTTCATGCGTCACCTCACCGAGGCCGGCGTCGCTGACGTTGGCAAGAATCCGCTGATCGAGCCGCTCGTTGAGCTCGCGCAGTTCACATTGAAAGCGGTCTACGACATTGCGGGTGAGTCGCGGCTGCTCATGCAGCCGGCGAAACTCGCCGTACGTGCGGCGGTCGGCTGGAACATTGGTGACGTTGATGCAGCGTGTGCCAAGGCAGCCAAAGAGATCGTCGAGATGGTGCAGCCGTTTGCTCGGCCGCTCATCGAGGAGCACCGCGCCGAGGGTCGCTTGCTCGTCCTCGCGTCGACTTCACCACTCGCCTTCACCACAGCGCTGGCCGATGAACTCGGGTTCGACGCCGTCATCGGAACATCGTGGGCCAACGACGGAACGAACTACACCGGTGAACTCGACGGACCGTTCGTGTGGGGCCCGGCGAAGGCCGACGCGGTTGAAACATGGGCGGCTGAGAACGGCGTTCGTCTCGATCGCAGCTACGCCTACAGCGACAGCTACTTCGATTCGCCACTGCTTGCGCTGGTCGGCAATCCGGTGGCGGTCAACCCGGACACGCGACTCGCCGCTACCGCCGCGATCAAGGGCTGGCCGACGCGGCATCTGGACAAGAGCGATGGTGTCATCAAGATCGGTGGACGCGAGATTCAAGAGTGGACGCGACCGCTAATGCGGCCGGAGTTTGTCGCGCCGTATGCCGACATCTCCTTCCACGACATCGAGAAGATCCCCACCGACGGTGCCGCCATTGTGGTCTTCAACCACCGCTCATACTTTGACCCGACAGTGATGGGCTTGCTCTTTGCCAAAGCCGGTCGGAATCTCCGAGGTCTGGGCAAAAAGGAAGTGTTCGACGTGCCGATCATCGGCCGACTGATGCGAGGAATGGGCGGTGTGCGCGTTGAACGATCCTCCGGCTCGGACGAACCGTTGCAGGCTGCAGCGCGGGCGCTCGAGGGCGGCGAGGTCGTCATGTTGGCGCCCGAAGGAACGATTCCGCGCGGCCCAGCATTCTTCGACCCGGAACTGAAGGGGCGATGGGGCGCAGCGAAGCTCGCCGCGCAGACCGGTGTTCCGGTAATCCCGGTCGGGTTGTGGGGCACTGAGCGGGTCTGGCCGCGCAGCGCGCGGTTGCCCAACATGAATCCGGCGAGCAGGCCAGCAGTGTCCGCGACGGTGGGCGATCCAATTCAGCTCGGCCTCGATGACCCGGACGCCGACACCCAGGCGATCATGCAGGCGCTGGTCGATCTGTTGCCGCCCGAGGCTCGCGAGTGCCGCACGCCCACCAACGATGAGTTGATGCAGACGTTCCCGCCCGGATACAAGGGCGACCCGAACGCCGAATCCGAACGCCGTCCCGGCACCGACACCTGATTCGCACCAGAGTCGCACCTGATTCGCACTTGATCCTGATCTGATAACGCCAAGGCACTGAGAAGAGACGTCACGATGGCCACACGAGAACGAGAAGTCGACAATGCCGACCGGATGAGCGAGCACGAGGCGCTCATGTGGAGCATCGAGAAGGACCCGTGGCTCAATCCCAGTGGTGGGTCGATCGTCCTGCTCGATCAGCCGGTCGACCATGCTCGGTTCATGCGTCAGATGCGTGCCGGTATCGCGCTCACCCCGCGCCTCTATCAACGCGCTGTGCCCGGCTTTGGTCGAATCTCGACCCCGGCGTGGGTCCCCGACGCAGAGTTCGACATCAACGCGCACGTTCGCGAAGTGGTGCTGCCCGGACCGGGAACCGATCGGCAACTCCTCGACCTCGCTGCACAGCTCTACTCGGAGCCGCTCGACCGGACGCGCCCGCTTTGGAGGTTCGTCCTCATCAGTGGGCTCGAAGGGGGTCGCGGTGCGCTGTGGGCGATCATTCACCACTCTGTTGCCGACGGCATCGGCCAGTTGCGGATGGCCGAGATGTATCAGGACCTCGAACGAGATGCGCCGCCGGCACCTGAGGTCGATCTTGAGCAAGTGATCGATGACGCAGTGGCGGCTCATCAGGCAAAAGAATCCGGCGGGAACACTGCCGACAGTGTGATGTCGACCCTGCGCAATTCGGCGTCGCACCTGGCACGCCGACAGTGGGGGATCGGTCGGCGAATGGCTGGCGAGGTTGCTCTGTGGCCTGCAGATCCTGGTCGCATTAACGACACCGTGGGTGTTGCGGTTGACACCGTCAAGGCTGCGGCCCGGCAACTCAGCCCCAGCTCCGAGCGTTCGCCGGCATCACCGCTGTGGTCCGATCGGTCGCGGCATCGCCACCTTGAATGGGTGCGCGTTGACGTCGATGAGCTCAAGGCCGCGGGCAAGGCGCTCGGTGGTTCGATCAACGACGCGTTCATGGCGGGCCTTGTCGAAGCCGTGCATCGCTACCACGTTGAACATGACACTCCGATCGAGTTCACAAACACGAGTTTTGTGCTGAGCACGCGGTCCGACGGCAAAGCGGGCGGCAACTCGTTCACCCCCGTTCCCCTCACCCTTCCCGCCGGGCCGATGTCGCCAGGCGAACGCGTCGCTGCAGTCGTCAATGCGACTGCCGAGGCCAAAGACGAGGCACAGCGCACGGGCGGGATGACGGGGCTGTCGGGCGTGGCGAACCTCTTGCCGATCTCGGTCGTGACCCAAGCTGCTCGATCCGCAGCGCACCACATCGACTTTGCGACATCGAACTTGCGAGGCGCTCCCATTCCGCTCTACTGCGCTGGCGCCAAAGTGCTCGCCACCGTGGCGATGGGGCCGGTCGCCGGAACAGGCGCAAACATCACGGCGATGTCCTACGACGGGGCCTTCGACATGGGCATCTTCGTCGACCCCGAGGCCATCACCGACCCGACTGCATTCGCCGCAAACGTTGCAGCCTCGTTCGCTGACCTGATTGCCGCTGGAAGCGCAGCGCAGCAGCTGGCGACCAACAAGAAGTCGGCCAAAAAGAAGTCGGCAACCAAGAAGACGGCGGCCAAGAAAAAGTCAACAACGAGTTGACCCGCAAGCGCGGGCAAGCGCGGCGCGATTTGCAATTGAGGTTGTCATTGGTGACAACCGCGGTTGTCAACTTCTCCAACGTCACGAGCTGCTGCTCGTTTCATTCAGGGGCTCGTTTCTCGTTTGATTCAGGGAAGAGTGAGGCAGGTCACCACGGCACGATGTCGACGCCGCTGCGTTTCCATGCTGCGAGGTCGGTGGCAAGACGAAGCTGTCGGGCATGTGCTGCCAAGGAACGATACTCGGTCTCGCCCCAACGCTCAGGGCCTCGATCCAGCGATGGCAGAGCCGGGCGGTCGAGGTGGACGAAGCGTTTGCGTGCTGCCTGGCCTGAAACGCCGAGCAACTGGCCGATGATCCGCCATGACCAGCGTTGCCGCCGAGCGCGGGTCGGGGCTCAAGGTGTTGGCGGCAAGATGTTGGAGCTCTGCATTGGTGGCCATTGGCGCGATCGTCGCGCCGGGCTGTCACAGAGATGCCGCCGTCGTCGACTCAGGATGTGAGTGCACGCAACGTGGCAGACCGGCCGTCGGAGGTCTGGGCCTGGATGACGTAGAACATCGCCTCGCGAGCAAGCCGTTGGGCCGGGTGAGAAAGGTCCAGACCGCCGCCGCCAGAAGCCGCAAGGAGCATGGTGGTCGCGGTGCGCGCCAACTCAAGGCAGCGGGCCCGATGCAGGCTGGCCTCGCGGATCCATGTTTCACGGTCGTTGATAGGCGCGGACATCTCCGAAACCAGCTGGTCATCATCGGCCCAGCAGCCATCGAGATGCTCAAGCAATGCAGTGCGGGCCTCGTCAACATCGAGGTCGTTTCCGTCGCCGCGCTCGATTGACGGCCCGAGCAGCGACACGGCGCGTTCGGTCACTCCCAGTGCAGCACTCTGCCCGATCGAGCTGGAGAGGCGGTCGGCGACTCGCCACTCGCGCGCATCGATCGTCGTCATGACTTCGGCGTCGGTCGCCACGAACCCGTTGAATTCCAGCGCAACCGTCTCAGTGGCGGCGAGGATCGGGAGTGCAAGGTGGCGCGGCGTGATCCCGGTAGTCGTCTTCCCATCGATCATCACCCAGATGAGTTCGCCGGCCTCGCTCTCGCCAACAATGACGAACTGTTGGGCAATGCCCCATGACGTGGTCCACGGAGCGAATCCATCGAACTGCCAGCCTCCGGCGACGCGAGTTGCGCGCACTGCAGCCGGCCCGATTCGTCGGGCATGAGCGAAGGCAACCCCGGCAATCACCTGCCCGGCACACAGCGGCGCCAAGTACGAGTCACGCAGGTGTGCGTTTTGCGAGCCGCGCAACGCCCGCACGACGCCGTGGTGCTGGACCCACACGAAGAACGTTGCGCCACAGCCACCAGCGATTGCGGCGATGACGCGCCGAGTCTCATGAGCCGACAGGTCGGATCCGCCGGCGCTGAGCGGTCCGAGAATCCCAAACAACCCAGCATCGGCCAGCGCGGCGAAGTGCGTCGTCGGGATGATCGCGTCGCGGTCGACACGTTCAGCCGCTGGAGCCAGCACCGTGTCGGCCAGCGTGCGGGCGCGATCGACTGGCGTCAGGGACGCTTGATCCACTTGGAAGTGTCCGTGATGTCGTCGATGTCGTAACCAGCTTCCACCCAGCCGGTGAAACCAGTCTCGAGATGAGCAACGTTTGTGAAGCCAATCTCGCCGATGACCTGCGCTGCCAAGGCGGATCGCCACCCGCTCGCGCAGTGGAAGATGTATCGCCCTGCGGGCGTATAGCGCTCTTGGTGATATGGGCTCTCTGGATCGAACCAGAACTCCAACATCCCGCGCGGCGCGGAGACCGTGCCGGGAATCACGCCCTTCTCGACACGTTCGCGAATATCGCGGATGTCGATGAGCATCGCCGTCCCGGCGTCGAGTTCTGCCTTGACCTGCTCGGCAGTCAATTCCTCGATGTCAGCCTTTGCTTCGGCAACCAGGTCGTGAACGGTTCGACGCGTCATGGTCGGAACACTACGAAACAGGTCTGTGTTGCGATGGATCGTGGCACATTTCAGCAATGACACAACCAGGCTCGACCACCGTCGGGTGGAGAGAGTGGGTTGGGCTTCCCGACTGGGGCGTCGACGCAATCAAGGCCAAGATCGACACGGGTGCTCGCACCTCGGCGCTCCATGCGTTCGATCTCGAATTGTTCGAGCGTGACGAGGTCGAGTGGGTCCGGTTCGCGGTGCAACCCTGGCAGCGTTTCGACGATGATGTCGCCGTTGTCGAAGCCATCAGAGTTGATCATCGGACCATCACCAGCTCGTCGGCGTCGCCGAAGTCCACGTGCCCGAAGGTTCGGAGTTTGTCGGGCAGACGCTCGTAGAATCGGATCTCCGCGAGCGGGACATCACCGTGCTGACCTTGCGACGCGGCAACGTCGTCATCCCGAACCCGAAGGAGAGTCGAACTCTCGAGGGCGAGGACCGGCTGCTCTGCTTCGGCAAGCTCGAAGAGATGCGGAGCATGATTCCGACCCGTCGCAAACGGCGCGCCAAGGTGCGCAAGTTGCTCGACGAAGCGCTGCCAGACGCCGACTGAGGCTCAGGCGGAACGCAGAGTGTCGGCAAAGAGGTCGAGGCCGGCGATGGCGAACGCCACCATGTTTGCGGCGCGATCATCGTCGCCGGTGAGGACGTGCCGTGACGCATCGACAGGGCCCGAGACGCCGACCCAGGCGTGCCCGGCCGGGTCGCCGTACGGGTTGCCTGACGGGCCAGTCGCGCCGCCTTCGCCAATGCCCCACGTTGCGCCGATGTGCATGCGCGCAGCTTCGGCGAGATGCATCACCCATGGTTCAGATGCGCCGCGCAGTTTCGGCGGGCGTTCGACCTGGCCCGTGAGGAGACCATCGAGGGCGTGCCTGGTGTAGATCACACTGCCGCCGAGGAAGTACGCCGATGCGCCGGGCACGGCGAGCAGTGCTGTAGAAATGAGCCCACCGCAACTGCCCTCGCCGGTCGCCACGGTCTCGCCACGTGCACGGAGAAGTTCACCGCACACAGCGCCGGCAGCGAGGAGTGCTTCGGGAAGCACCGCGGTCATGCGTTCATCGCGCCGTCGACGACGAACTCGTGCCCGCTGCAGTACGACGCCTCTTCAGAGGCGAGGAACAGCACGACATTCGCGACCTCGTCGGCGGATGCGGTGCGACCCATGGGGATCGACTCGGTGATGCGTTCGATGTTGCCACCGAACTCGCGCAGCATGTCGGTGTCGATGATCCCTGGATGCACCGAGTTGACGCGGACGCCATGCGCGGCAAACTCGATCGCGGCCGACTTACTCATCCCGCGAACGGCCCACTTTGTTGCCGCATAGGCGTGAGCCCGCCCGACGCCAGCCAGGCCTGCGATCGATGAGATGTTGATGATGCTGCCCGAGCCTTGCTTGCACATCACCCGGCCGACGTCTCGGATGCCGAGGAAGACTCCGGTCTGGTTAATGGCCACCATCTGATTCCACGCTTCGATTGACGTATCGAGCGCGGCGGTCATCGAGAAGATCCCTGCGTTGTTGACGAGGATCTCGATGCGGCCGTGTTGTTCGATGATCCCAGCGATCACGGCGGCCCAGTCATCCTCGCTGGTGACGTCGTGGTGCAGGAATGCGACCGCGTCGCCCAACTCATCGGCCGCTGCCGCGCCGACGTCGTCGAGCACGTCAGTGATGTACACGGTCGCGCCCTCTGCGGCGAACCGTTCAGCCTCTTGGCGGCCCTGGCCGCGGGCGCCGCCCGTGATGAGCGCAATCTTGCCGGAGATGCGTCCGCTGCTCACGATGTGAGCTGCGCTTCCCGGCGCTTTGCGCCTGCGGCGCGGAGTGCCTCGATGTTGTGGTCGCCGACTTCCATGAACGCGCTCCTCCAATTGTCTGATCCCCAATGCACTGGCGCCTGAACCGTCGTGCGGGGCACGATTGCGGTGTCGACCACGTCGAGCGCCAATGAGATGATCGATTGCTGCATCGCCCGGTCACCTGGCTTGCCACACGGATTGCCGAGCGGGAAGTCGACGAAAAGCATGCGAGCGACACCACACTCCTCGACGATGTCTCGGGCGCTCCCGATCACCACGGTGGGGATTCCAGCTGCTTCAAGGTGACGCGAAACCAGACTCACGGTCTGGTGGCACACCGGTCAAAGCGGGACCAGGAGGGCGATATCAACCTGGTCTTCGGCACACCACTCGCCAATCGTTGCGGCATCAAGACCGGTACGGCGTTGGCTGTATTCGGTGGGGACGCCGAAGAACCGATGATTGAGCTGGCCGATCTTGCTGTCCTCGACGAGTGCGATCAACGCTCCGAGTGGCAGGAAGCTCTCGGGGTCATCGGTATGCGTTGCTTGCTTGTCCCACGACAAATCGCTGGTGAACATCCGCTCTGGGCGGTCCGCAACAGGATGGTGATACACGACCTTGTCGGTAGCGGGCGCTCCGTGCGCTGAATCATGATGATGCAGATACGTCGTCGTGATCACGGCGACATTGCACTCGGCCAACGGCTTTGTGAGACGCGTGAAGGGCACCTCGTCGAACGCAGCCCAACGGTAGGGCTGGTCGTATCCGGACGCTTCGTAGTACTCGCGAGACTTGTCGATGTAGCTGACGTGACTGCGGTGGGTGACTTGCCGATCGGCTCGTTCTGCCATGGTTTCAACGGTAGTTCTCGGTCTGATCAGACGACGAGGTGCACAGTCGGAATCCATGAGAGACTGACAAGGACTCGAGCAGGCGGGTCCGCACTCGGAACGGACAGCGATCGAAGTGAAACGACAATTGGGGCGGCTCATGTTGAAGCTCACTCGATTCACGGCGGTCGGCGAACCGCCGCAACACGACACCTACGTTCTGCTCTGCGCACCGCACACCACGAACTGGGATCTGCTGAGTCTCTTGATGGCATCGTGGAGTTGCGGTGCGAACCTCAACTGGCTCGGAAAACACCAACTGTTCCATGGATCGATGAACCGTATGATGCGAATGCTGGGCGGTGTGCCGGTGCGGCGCGACGAGCGGCGCGGAATGGTGGAGTCGCTTGCCGACGAGTTCGATGCTGCCGAACATATGGCGCTGGCGATTCCGGCGGCGGGAACTCGGTCGCACACCGATCATTGGAAGTCGGGTTTCTACCGAATCGCGCTGGCCGCGAAGGTGCCGATCGGTCTCGCGTTCGTTGACTACTCGACACGTACCGTCGGCTTCGGCCCAACGATGGTCCCGACCGGCGATATCGAGGCAGACCTCGACATGTTCCGAGCGTTCTACGCCGACAAGCGCGGCAAGTACCCGGACCAAGAGAGCGAAATTCGCTTCAGCGACACCTGAGTCACCTGTGCCGATCGGGCAGCGGAACGCCGATGGCATCGCCAATCGCCAGCATGCCGTCGGGCGGACCCACGCCGACGGCATCGAGGAGTCGGTTCATCATCTCGAAGTTGCCGGTGACCTGCACCGCACGCGCAGTCGCACCCGAACCGAGCACCTCGATGGCCTGTGTCCGAGCGCGTTCCATCTCGTCGCCGTCACGGAGTACAGCGGCCTCGACCAGCGCGCTGAGCACGCGACCGCCCGAAAGGCCCACATCGACGTGTGGCCTGCCGACGCCGAGCAAATTGATGTCTTCGTGGTGATGACGGGCGCTCGCACGGAGCATCCCAGCGTGGCCGTACAGTCAAAAGAAGCAATCGTTCAGCAGCGAGGTTCGTGCAGCGACAAACTCCATCTGTGATCGGCTCAGTCCCTCGCGAACCGCATTCATGTTGCCCATCGAGTTCCCGTCAGGATTGCCGTCCGGCGCGAGATACAGGGTGGTGTGGACGTCGAACATGGCCTCGTTCTCTGGCGGTACTGCACTGAGGATCGTTGGTGGGAACGCGACACCGATGGTGGGCACCCACGATCCGTCGATCACAGCCTGCATGGTGACCGGCGAGGGCTGGCCCTCCTGCGGCTCAGGAAGTGGACGGGGATTGTGGCCGAGACCGAACCGGGTGGTGTCGAGCGCCCGAAGCCGAGCAACGATGCCAAGCACCTCGACATACTGCTCGGCACTGAGACCCCTGGCGAGCATCGCATCAAACCAGTCGCGTGTGATCGTTGCTGGGGCGGTGGACATGACCGCCGCTGCCTCTTCGGCGGGCGAGGATGCAGCCTTCCCGCGCGCCGCCGCGGCGACAGCGATTCGTTCACGGCCGGTGAGCCAAGTGCCGGGATGACTGAGTCGGTCCCACTCGCGATCGTGCAGCGCGGTGAAGTCGGTCGGGATGTCGATCGCGTTCATCGCGCGACCCTCGGCCCAAGCTGCGGCCTCGATGTGCGCGGGATACCCGACGCAGCGATGTTGTACGAGGCGATCGTGCAGCTCACGGCAAAGATCGGGATCGGTTCACAGAAGTGCACGGTGCCGGTCGCGCCGGCAGCGGCTGCCGCCACAGAGATGAAGGTGCGGATCTCGAACCCGCCCTGCCCGGCGTCCGCGTAGACCGTCAGGTCGTCGTAATCGAGGAGCGCCTCGCGGTCGTTGCGGCACCAGCGATCCATGAAGTCGAGATCCCACTCGACGTTGATCTTGCCCGAATCGGGTGTGGCCGGCCAGTGCGAAATACCGCCGGTGCCGACAATCGCAATGCGTTCGGGCAGCGCGTCGCAGGCTGCACGGAGCGACTCGCCAAACGTCCACGAGCGATGTAGCGGCGACAGCGGCGGGCCCTGGCAGTTGATGTTGACCGGGATGACCGGGGTGTCGTAGCGGGGGGTCAGAAAGTGCAGCGGCACCATGATCCCGTGGTCGAACTTCCACTCCTCCGCGTAGCTGACGTCAGAGGTTTGCATCACCTGCTCGATGAACCGGTGTGACAGGTCGCGATTGCCTGGTACCTGGTGCTTGTCGATGCCGAGCCAACCTGGATCTTCGATCGGGCCGTCGTAGCTGTCGGCCATGCCGAGTGCGAACGACGGCATGTTGTTCATGAAGAAGTTGGCGAAGTGCTCGGCGGCGATCACGACGACGGCGTCGGGTTTCGACGCTTCGAGGTCGACGCGCATCTGATCGAACGCGACGTAGAAGCGATCGCGAACGTCGGGATCAGCCTGGTCGGATCGACCAGTGATTCCAGGCGCGTGTGAGCACACGCCGGCAAAGACGAGGGGCATGTCAGTGGCTGCCTTCTGGAGTTGCAGGGGTGTGGACAGGTGCGACCACCTCGTGGAGGCTTGTGGTCATCGCATAGACACCCTCCCGGACGGGGCCGTGCTCGGAAATGCCGTCCCGCATGCGCTGAAGATAATCCTGCCAATCGATCTGATGGAACGCGGCGAAGTGCATGAGAATCTGACCGTTGACGCCGAGGTGGAAGAGCTTGCCGATGTCGGGTGCCACCAGCGCCTCGATCTCCTCGTCGGTGAGGTCGAACCCTGCGAGTTCGGCCCGCGGGTCGACGCTGTATCGGTCCTGCATCTCCTTGGAGCGATTGATCTCAAACAGGAACTTCTGAACCGCGTAGAGACTCATGCCAGGTCACCTTCCCACTCCAAATGCAGAGCGTCAGGGCCGCGGAAGGTGATGTTCGGGAAGTAGCTGAGCTGCTGGTCTTCGACGAGACGGAGCGAAGGCAGGCGCTGCGAGAGCAATTCGAGCGCGATGCGTGCTTCCATCCGTGCGAGGCCATTGCCGACGCAGAAGTGGATCCCTTTGCCGAACGAGATGTGCCGGTTGGGTCGATGGCGATCGATGTCAAACATCTCGGGGTTCTCGAACAGATCGGGTTGGTGGTTCGCCGATGCAAAGTTGAGATACAACCGCGTTCCGGCGGGCAGGTCGATGCCGCCGAGTGTGGTGTCCTGTGTCGTGACCCGGCGCCACGAGATCTGGCTCGACTCGTAGCGCAGCGTCTCTTCCACGGCCGCCGCTGCGAGCGATGGATCCGCACAGAGCGCGTCCCACTGGTCCCGGCGGGGGAGGAGGCAGAGCAGGGTGTTACAGAGCAGCGCGGTGACCGGGTCGTGACCGGCGAACGAGAAGCCGTAGACGATTGATTCGACCTCCTGATAGCTCAGGCCGGTGCCGTTCGTCGGGTCGGGGTCGGCGTCGTGTGCATCAAGGAGTTCGGAGGTGAAATCGTCGGTACGTTCGTCGCGCCGCTGGGCAACGAAGTCGCGGCAGTAACGCCAGTAACTCACCATGCCCTCAGCGATCTCGACCTGCTCTTCAGCGGTCGGCATCCCCCAGGAGAACGCCCGTCGGTTCGCACACCACGACTTGACCATCACATCGTCCTCGGGCGGGAATCCGAGGAAGCGGAACACGATCTCAGCTGGCAGCGGGAATGCCAGGGCTTTGACAAACTCCGCTGGCGAGCCGTCAGCAACCATCTGGTCGAGCAGCACGGTGGCGCGGTCACGCATGTATCCCTCGAGCGACTTGAGGCGACGATTCGAGAAGCCCTGCCGCGTGTACACCCGAATCCGACCGTGATCAGGTGCGGGCTTGTTCGACATCACGGCAACCGGGTTGAAGTCAGGAGTCGCCAGGACCGCGGCAGCTTCGTCGGCCAAGGGGTAGATCGGGTCCTGGACGTTGGTGGACGCGTAGACATCGGGGTTCATGAACACCTCGTCGATGTCTTCCATGCGCGTGACGACGACGTGGCCAAGGTCGGGGGCGTAGAACACGGGGTGCTCGTCGCGCAGCGCATTGGCAATGGGGTACGGGTCGACGAGGTAGTCATCGTCCAGGGGTGACCAGTTCGCGTGCATCGGGCAACCGGGCGGCGGAGTCGCCAGGGTGTCGGGGGCCTCGTGGTAACTGCTGTGTTCGCTCATCTCGTGGCGCTTTCAATCAGTGGTGCAGGACAGGGATGTTGGACAGGGATGTCGGAAACGGATGTCGGAAACGGATGTCGGAAACGGATGTCGGAAACGGATGTCGGAAAGGGATATTGGTGTGGGCTGGTGCTGCGTTAGGGCGTGGTTGGGGCGGAGAGCCGAGCGAGTAAGTCAGCCAGCTGATCGACTTCACCCGGGTTGAGCTGGTGTTCGATTTGCTCGTACGCCGCCTCGCTCAAGGGAGCGATCCGGCCAACGAGCGCCAACCCTTCGTTGCTGATGCTGATCTCAGCGCGTCGGGCATCGTTTCCCGCGGCGCGTTCGATGAGTCCTCGTTCGTCAAGTGAGGCGAGCATGCGCGACAGGCTGGGGCCGAGGAGAAAGGTGCGCTCGGCCAACTCTCCGACCGAGATGGGCTCGGTCGCGTCGTTCAGAGCACGCAGTACTCGCCACTGCTGTTCGGTGACGTCGTGGTCGGCGAGAATCGGGCGGAAATGGCGCATCACTGCTTCGCGAGCGCGCATGAGGGCCATCGGCAATGATTGCTCGAACTCACGGATCGGCGCGGCGCCGTGTGCCCGGCGGGCAGTGGCGGTGCCGGTGCTCACGAGATCACCTCGTCAGCAATGCCGTTGCGCAGGGTGCCGAGCTCGGGCACGGAGACTTCGACCACGTCGCCTGGTTCGAGAAAGCGGGGCGGATCAAATCGGGCACCGGCGCCGGTCGGGGTGCCGGTGAAGATGATGTCGCCGGGCTCGAGCGTGCAGAAGGTGGACAGATACTCGATCTGGAACTCGATCGGGTACGCCATCGTTGCCGGCGTGTCGTCTTGGCGGAGTTCGCCGTTCACGTGTGTGGTCAGGTGCAGGTTCTCGAACTCGCCGATCTCGTCGAGCGTGGTCATCCACGGACCAATCGAGCCAGACGAGTCCCAGTTCTTGCCCTGGGTGACGTTGAACTTGGCGTGGCGGACCCAGTCACGAATCGTGCCTTCGTTGCCGAGGGTGAGCCCAGCGATGTGGTGGCGGGCATCTGCACGCGCGATGCGGCGGCCACCGGTGCCGATGACGGCGACGATTTCACCCTCGTAGTCGAGCTGCGGGCTTTCGGGCGGGCGGATGAGCGACCGGTCGTGACCGGTGAATGAGCTGGGAAACCGGACGAACACGCTCGGCTTGGTTGGTGCGTCCTGGCCGTCCCTGTATTCGGCATTACGTCCGCCGTAGTTGACGCCGATGCAGAAGATCTTGCCGGGGGAGGGAAGTGTGCGCTCGTACGTGACAGCGGAGAGTGCGACGTGGACCGTGGGGTTCGGGCTGGCGGTCTCGACGATCGACCGTGCTTCGTCGACCCGTTGCTGTGCGATCAGGTCCGACAGATTGCGCACGCCGGGCATGCGCGTCGACAGATCAACGATCGACGCGGCCGGCGAAGCGGTGTCATTGACGGCTCCGAAGCTCGTGCTTCCGTTGCGAATCGATGGGTGGGAGTAGCTCAGCAATTTCATGTTGCATTAATACTTAACATGTTACATAATACTTTGCAATGCCTCATTTGATTCTCGAGCACTCGGCCAACGTCAGCGAGGTGACTGACATCGCCGGATTGGTCGCAGTGCTGCACCAGGCGGCGCTGGCGACCGGTATAGCCCCCCTCGATGCGCTGCGCACTCGTGCCGCCCAGCGCGACATGTATGCGGTCGGCGATCAGCACCCGAAGAACGGGTTCATCGCCGTGACGGCGCGGCTCGGCGCCGGCCGCGCCGAAGCCGACAAGCAGCGCCTCATCGCAGCACTGATGGCGGCACTGAGCGACGCGCTCGGCGAGGGACAAGACAATCTGATGCTCAGCGTCGAATACCAGGAGATCGACCCGACCTTCCGGATCAACAAGAACAATCTGCGCTCGGTCATCGCCGAGCGCGACACCGGACACGAAGGAGAAGAACATGGCGGCTGACAAGACGTTTGACGACTACCGGGCACTGGCCGCGGCAAGCATCAGGCCGTTTGCCGATGCCCCGTTGCTGCACTTCATTCACGGTCGGCCAGCCGCAAGCGCCAGCGGGGAGACGTTTGAGAACAACTCACCCGTCGACGCAACCCTGCTCGGCTCGGTCGCGTCAGGCGATGCGGCCGACATCGATGCGGCCGCCAACGCAGCCCACGAGGCGTTCGCTGATTGGTCCGGTCGCTCTGGCAAGGAACGGAAGAAGATCCTGCACAGGGTTGCCGATCTGATCGAGTCGCGCGCCGACGACATCGCAGCGGTCGAGTGTGTCGACACGGGGCAGACGATTCGGTTCATGAGCGCCGCCGCGATTCGAGGCGCAGAGAATTTCCGATTCTTTGCTGACCATGCGCCGGACGCCAACAACGGACGCTCCATGCCAGACGAGCACCATGTCAACTTCTCCAGCCGCCGTGCGCTCGGACCCGTTGGCGTGATCACGCCGTGGAACACACCCTTCATGTTGTCGACCTGGAAGATCGCTCCCGCTCTCGCAGCCGGCTGCACCGTCGTCCACAAACCCGCCGAATGGAGCCCCTACACAGCGGCGATGCTGTCGGAAATCGCCCTCGAAGCTGGGCTGCCGCCCGGCGTCTTGAACACGGTGCACGGCTTCGGCGAGTCGGCGGGCAAGGCCTTGACCGAGCACCCGCTGATCAAGGCGATCGCCTTCGTCGGTGAGTCGTCGACGGGCTCGATGATCCAGGCCCAGGGCGCGCCTACGCTCAAGCGAGTGCACTTCGAACTCGGTGGGAAGAATCCGGTCATGGTGTTCGACGACGCCGATCTCGATCGAGCCCTCGACGCCGTGATCTTCATGATCTACAGCTTGAACGGCGAGCGATGCACGTCATCGAGCCGGCTGCTGCTCCAGTCATCGGTTCACGACGAGTTCGTCGCCGGGCTGACCCAGCGAGTCCAGGCGCTCAAGGTCGGACACCCGCTCGACCCGTCGACGGAGATCGGTCCGCTGATTCACCCGCGCCACTGCGCGAAGGTCCGGAGCTACCGAGCCAAGGCCGAGGCAGCGGGTGCCTCGGTGATCGTCGGCGGTGGCGCATCATCGGATCCGGACTCGTACTACGTCGATCCCATGCTGTTCACCGGGGCGCGCAACGACATGGAAATCGCGCAGGAGGAGATCTTTGGCCCGGTGCTGACGGTCATTCCGTTCAGCGACGAGACCGAAGCTGTAAGGCTGGCAAACGACATCAAGTATGGCCTTGCCGGCTATCTCTGGACCGGCGACACCGGGCGGGCCCAGCGCGTCGCGCGCGATCTGGAGGCCGGAATGATTTGGGTGAACAGCCAAAATGTCCGACACTTACCAACGCCGTTCGGAGGGTCCAAAGCCAGTGGTATCGGGCGCGATGGCGGTCCCGAATACAGCTTCGAGTTCTACATGGAGACAAAGAACATCTCCATTGCCTATGACTCGCATGCCATTCCGAAGCTGGGACACATCTCATGAGCCTGACCCTCTCGGTGGAACACATTGCCCTGCTCGCCGCTGAGCACGAGCAGGCGCGGATCAGCGCGGTGGCGTGCGACCCGGTGACGCGTCGCTTCCCTGACATCACGTTGGAGGACGCCTATGCGATCCAAGCAGCCTGGATCGACTTGCAGGTCGCAAACGGGGCAACGATCAAAGGGCACAAGATCGGCCTCACGAGTCGCGCGATGCAGATGGCCATGAAGATTGACGAGCCCGACTTCGGTGCGTTGCTCGACGACATGTTCATTCCGAGTGGCGGCTCGATCGCCGCTGCCGATCACCTCGACCCGAAGATTGAAGTCGAGTTTGCCTTCGTCCTCGCTCGCGACCTCGTACCCCACGAGTTCGGTCGCGAGCTCACCGTCGACGACGTCTACGCGGCAACCAGTCATGTCGTGCCGGCGCTCGAGTTGATCGATGCGCGGTCGCACCGCGTACACCCTGACGACGGCCGCACTCGGACCGTTCTCGACACGATCTCCGACAACGCGGCGAACTCCGGCATCGTCGTCGGCGACGAGCACGTGTCGGTGGACGAAGCACGTCATGGTGACTTGCGGTGGGCCGGAGCGATTGCTTACCGCAATGGCGTGGTGGAGGAAACCGGTCTCGGCGCAGGTGTGCTCGATGACCCGGCGATGGGCATCGTGTGGCTGGCCAATCGCCTCCAGCACATCAGTATTCCGCTGGTTGCCGGTGAGACAATCCTGGCGGGGTCCTTCACCCGGCCGATCGATTGCCGATCTGGTGACGAATTCCGGGTGGACTTTGGCTACCTGGGGACACTGGAACTGAACGTCACGTAAGCCGATACAGCGCGGCCACAGACCTTCGGGTGAGAATGGCGCGATGAACGACATCGAGTTGCTGCACGAAGCCGCCCGTCTGGCGGTTGAGTACGTGGCGGGTACAGACGGTCGGCCGGCGACGCCCGACGCTGCAGCGCTGGCCGGACTCGATGCGTTCGACGAGCCGCTCCCCGACGGGCCGACGGATCCATCCGACGCACTTCGACTGCTGAGCGAAGTGGCCGACCCAGCGACGATGGTGTCGACGGGGCCGAACTACTTCGGCTTTGTCAACGGCGCCACGTTCCCCGTCGCTCTGGGCGCCGCATTCCTGGTCAATGCATGGGATCAGAACGCCGCGCTGCCCGTGATGTCCCCGGCGGCGGCGAAGCTGCACGACGTCGCTCGAGGCTGGTTGCTCGACGTCCTCCGGTTGCCCGGCCACGCAGACGTCGGATTCGTCACCGGCGCCACGGTCGCCAACGCGTCGTGCATGGCGGCAGCACGTGACGAACTCCTCGAGCGGGCAGGGTGGGATGCGAAGAGCGACGGTTTGTTCGGCGCACCACCAATCACCGTGGTGGTCGGAGAGAACACCCACAGCACGGTGCGCAAGTCGCTCGGTCTGATCGGACTCGGAAGCGATCGAGTGGTGAAGGCGCGCACCGACGACCAGGGTCGGATCGACCACACCGAGTTGCCGACTCGTCTGTCTGGGCCGGTGCTCGTCTGCGCCCAAGCAGGAGAGGTCAACACCGGGGCCTTCGATCCGTTTGGCGAGATCGCCGACTGGCTCGCGGCGACCACCGACAATGGCTGGCTCCACGTCGACGGCGCGTTCGGTCTGTGGGCACTCGCCGACCCGAGTCGAACGCACCTCGTGGCCGGTCTTGACCGCGCCGATTCATGGGCGACAGACGGACACAAATGGCTCAACGTCACGTACGACTGCGGCATCGCGATCGTCGCTCGCGAAGGTGCGCTCCGGCGGACGTTCTCGTCCGTTGCCGGCTACCTGCCGCCCGAGCGTGGATTCGAGGCGATGCACCACACGCCGCAGTCGTCGCAGCGGGCGCGTCAAGTCGAGGTGTGGGCGGTGCTGCGCACCCTGGGCCGCAGCGGCGTCGCTGAACTGGTGCAGCACGCCTCTGACGCGGCGCAGCTGATCGCCGAACGGCTGAGGGGCGCAGACTTTGACGTACTCAACGATGTGGTGATCAACCAGGTGCTGTTGCGGTATGGCTCGGCAGCGACCACCGAGGCGCTGATTGCTGAGATTCAACGCGACGGTCGCATTTGGTGTGGGGCGACTCAGTGGCGTGGCGAGACAGCAATGCGAGTGAGTGTCTCGTCATGGAAGACCACCCTCGATGATGCCGCGCGGGCGGCGGATGTCATTGTCGAATGCACTCGCCGACTCCCGGCACACGAGTGACAGACTCCGGCGGCGCTGCATGCGCTGGTTCGCTCTCGGGCGATGCGTAGTTGGCCGGGATCAGGGTGGGGCGCGATGTGTCAGGTCGATGGCGCGATCACATCGTCCATCGGCAGGGTGGCCAGCAGCGCGGACGCGAGGCGGGACAGTTCGATCCGTCGGGGCCAGACAGCGCGGAGCGTGCGCTCGATGCTGAAGCCGGGCACGTTGAGTTCAACCAGCCGTCCATTGGTGAGGTCATCGGCGACGGCGAGGCGACTGATCACCGTTGGCGACGAACCGTTGACGACCGCAATACGGACCGCCGAGATCGAGCCAAGATCAAGTGCCGACGGAGGCGGCTCGTGGCCGTGCGCAGCAAGCAGTGCTTCGAGCGCCGCTCGGGTGCCTGAACCGCGTTCGCGCAGCACCAGTGGAGTGGTTGCGAGCTCGGCCAACTCGACCGATGTGCGGGTGGCCCACGGATGGCGGGCTGACACGACCGGGACCAACTCGTCGCGCGCAACGGCCTGCTGGTCGAGAGTGGCTGGCACGTTCTGCGACTCGACGAACCCGAGGTCGACCGCACCAGACGCGAGTCGGTCCAGCACGGCTTGACTGTTGGTCACCTCGAGCGTCACCGAGTCGGTCGGCCGGTCAGCGAGAAACGTTTCGAGCCATGGCGGAAGGAGGTACTCGGCGATCGTGTAGCTCGCTGCGATGCGCAGGAGACCGCTCTGCTCGGCTTTCAACGACGCGACGCTCGCCGCGAGATCGTCGGCCCGGCGCAGGAGGTCGATCGTCCAGTCTGCGACGAGTTGTCCGTCGGGCGTGGGCCGCGAGCCCGTCGGCGACCGTTCGAGCAGACGCAACCCGAGCTGGCGTTCGAGCGTGTGGATCCGGCTCGACGCGGACGGTTGTGCCACCCCGTGCGCCTCCGCCGCCCTGGAGACACTGCCCAGGTCGACCACGGAACGAAACAGGTCAAGCGCGGCAAGGTCCGGAAAATCAAGTGGCAATGGCACATGTTCAGTCTATGAGAAATCATAGATCAGACCTTTGACGCCACAGGCTGAGACGGCCTATCGGCGGTTGGTGCTGACGCGACACAATGGAGTGAGGCCGTCGCTCGACGGCACAACTCGATGATCAACTCACCACAACGAATGGGGGAGCGATGACCCGACTGGGGTTCTTGCTCGACAGTGATTCCTGTATCGGCTGCCACGCCTGCACGATTGCGTGCAAGAGCGAACACGATGTGCCGCTCGGCGTCAACCGGACCTGGGTGAAGTACATCGAGACCGGCAAATTTCCCGACGCGAGTCGACACTTCTCGGTGATGCGGTGCAATCAGTGCGAAGACGCGCCGTGCATGACGATCTGCCCGACGAACGCACTGTTCCGTGCGGACAACGGTGTTGTCGACTTCCAAGACGACAACTGCATCGGCTGCAAGTCGTGCATGAACGCCTGCCCCTACGACGCGCTGTTCATCAACCCGGAAACGAACACTGCGCAGAAGTGCAACTTCTGCAACCACCGCGTCGAGATGAACCTCGAGCCGTCGTGTGTCGTGGTCTGTCCGACCGAGGCGATCAAGGTTGTCGACTTCGACGACCCGGACAATGCGAACACCAAGCTGATTGGCCGCCTTGACGTCGCAGTCCGCTCACCCGAGCAGAACACCAAGCCGAAGGTCTATTACAAGGGCGCTGATCAAGCATCGCTCGACCCGACCCGCACCAAGATCAAACCCGACGGCATGATCTGGGCCGATACCACCGCCAACCACCGGCTTACACCTGAACTCGACAGCCACGGTCACGGCGACCCCGGAATCGTCGCCCGTACGGCGTACACCACAGCCCACAAGACCACGTGGGACAGAATGGTGTCCGGCTACCTGGTCACCAAGGCTATTGCCGGCGGCATCATGATGATGGCCGCGCTGATGATCGTGCTCGGTCATGCTGACGAGCAAGCCGCCGTCGGCGTCGTACCGCCCCTTATTGCGGGCATCATGCTTGCGCTCACCGGCGGGTTACTCGTTGGCGATCTCAAGCAGCCGAAGCGCTTCTACTACCTGCTGACCAAGTCCAACTTCGACTCATGGCTGGTCAAGGGCGCCTACGTGCTCAGCGCGTTCGCTGCACTCTCCGCCGTGTGGTTCCTCCTCGGAGCTGCCGACGCCGGCGACGCCCTCAAGGTCGTGGCGATCCCGACGGCCATCCTCGGCGCCGCCACCGCCGGGTACACCGCTTTCCTGTTCGGGCAGTGTGAGGGCCGCGACCTTTGGCAGACGCCGCTGCTCCTCCCGATGCTGCTGGCCCGAGCCGTCATCGCGGGTGCCTCGGCCTACGCAATTCTTGACGTCTTCATGGACATCCCTTCGCACCGTGCGGTCTGGTGGGCCCTCCTCGGAGGCGTCCTCGCGATTGCGTTCCTCAGCTGGGTCGAGTTGCAGAGCCACGGGAGTCGCCACGTCGAGATGGCCATCCACGACATGACCAAGGGCGCTCAAAAGGAATGGTTCCAACTCGGCATCATCCTCGGTGTGCTGCTGCCCGCCGCCGCGATGATCATCGTGCTCACCAACGGTGACGCGAGCTCGACCAACACCGGCATCGCCGCGTTCGCCGGCGTGCTCGCTCTCATCGGCATGTTCCTGTCCGAAACCGCCTTCGTTCGCGCTGGCCAATCCGTCCCACTCAGCTGAAAGTCGCCAACGGTGTCTGGCCCCAATTGTGACTTTGGAGAACCCACATGACTGATCTGCAGAAGTACCCGCCGCACGAGAAGTGGCACGATTGGACCGAGCTTGACGCGAAGGCGTGGCCGGACAAGGTCGAACGCAACTACACCCTCGTCCCGACGACCTGCTTCAACTGCGAAGCGGCATGTGGGCTGCTCGCGTACTTCGACAACGAGACCGGCGAGATTGCCAAGATCGAAGGCAACCCCGAGCACCCGGCGAGCCGCGGCCGCAACTGTGCCAAGGGCCCGGCCACGATCAACCAGATCTATGACAACGAGCGGATCATGTTCCCGCTCAAGCAGACCGGTGAACGCGGCAGCGGAGAGTGGGAGCGCATCAGCTGGGATCAGGCGCTGACTGAGATCGGTGGACGCATCCGCACTGCCTTCGAAGAAGACCGCCACAACGAGGTGATGTACCACGTCGGCCGGCCTGGCGAAGACGGCTATGCCGACCGCGTGCTGAAGGCGTGGGGCACCGACGGACACAACAGCCACACCAATATCTGCTCGTCGAACGCACGCATTGGCTACCAAAGCTGGATGGGCCACGATCGGCCGTCGAGCGACTTCGCGAACGCCGAGGTCATCTTCCTCATCTCGTCGCATCTCGAAGCAGGCCACTACTTCAACCCGCACGCACAGCGAATCATCGAAGCCCAGGGCAATGGCGCGACCGTCATCTGTGTCGACCCGCGGCTGAGCAACACCGGATCAAAGGCCGATCACTGGCTGCCAACCTGGCCGGGCACCGAGGCGTTCCTCTGTCTGTCGATCGCGCACCTGCTGCTCGAGAGTGGGAACTGGCAATGCGACTTCGTGCGTCGCTGGGTCAACTGGGAGACCTTCCTTGCGGAGCTGTACCCCGACATGCCCCAGACTTTCGACTCGGTCGAAGCAGCGTTGAAGGATCACTACAGCGAGTACACGCCCGAACGGGCCGAGTACATCACCGGGGTGTCCGCCGACCAGATCCGCGAGATCGCCGCGATCATCGAAAAGCACCCGACCAAGTTCGCCAGCCACAACTGGCGTGCCGCCGGCGCCGGCAACGAAGGCGGCTGGCAAGTCGCTCGCTGCCTCTTTTTCCTCAACGTGCTGACCGGTTCCGTCGGCACCGAGGGCGGCACATCCGGCAACGGCTGGAACAAGTTCGCAGCGCACCAACCCAAGGGGGCGCCACCACTGCCGCGCTGGAACGAGCTGAGCTGGCCCCAAGAGTTCCCGCTGAGCTATCACGAGATGTCGATCCTGCTCCCGCACTTCCTCAATGAAGGACGCGGCAAGCTCGACACCTACTTTTCTCGCGTCTACAACCCGATCTGGACCAACCCCGACGGCTTCACCTGGCTTGAGGCACTGAAGGACCCCGAGAAGGTCAACTGCCACGTCGCGCTCACGCCGACATGGTCCGAGACATCTTGGTTCGCCGACTACGTCTTGCCCATGGGCGTGGGCGCCGAGCGTCACGACGTGTCGTCGTACGAGACCCATGCCGGCCGTTGGATCGGGTTCCGCCAGTCGGTGTTCCGACGGTACGAAGAGATCAAGACCGGCAAGCCGGTCAGCCCGGACGCGCGCAGCCACGAGTTCAACCCGGGCGAAGTCTGGGAAGAGAACGAGTTCTGGATCGACCTGAGCTGGAAGATCGACCCCGACGGCTCGATGGGTATCCGCCAATGGTTCGAGTCCGACGAACGGCCGGGCAACCCGATCAGCGTCGACGAGTACTACGGCTACATCTTCGCCGAAGAAGTCCCCGGCCTCGCCGAAGCTGCCGACGCCGCTGGACAGGTTCCGCTCGAATACATGCGTGATCGCGGCAGCTTTGCGGTGCCGACGGATCCGTACGTCCCGTACGAGAAACTGGTCAGTGCCGAGGCCGTTGCCGACTGCACGAAGGACGAGCGCGGTGTGTTCCGCAAGCCGGGCACGATCGGCACCTTTGATGGCTCCGAAGAGAGCTTCGCCGCCACCGAACTCGCGAAGCTGGGCGACGGTTCACCCGCTGTCGAAGTCGACGGCGAGATCAAGGAGGGCTTCCCGACGCCGTCGAAGAAGCTCGAGCTGTTCTCGACGACGTTGAAAGAGTGGGGCTGGCCCGAGTACTCGACGCCGAAGTGGATTCCGAGCCATGTGCATTGGGAGAACCTGGATTTGGCGGGAACCGAGCGCATCTTGCTGCCGACGTTCCGCATTCCGACACTGATTCACACTCGTTCCGCGAACTCGAAGTGGCTGAACGAGATCAGTCACCGCCACCCGCTGTGGATTCACCCCGAAGATGCCGAGAAGCTGCAGATCGAAGAGAGCGGCCTGGTCCGCATCTCCACCCGTATCGGGCACTTCGTGATTCAGGCGTGGCGGACCGAGGGCATCCGCCCCGGTGTTGTCGCTGCGTCGCACCACATGGGTCGGTGGCGCCTCGACGAGACCGAGGGCCGCAACTGGGCAGCCGGCAAAGCGACAATCGACCAACAGGGGACGACCTGGACGCTCAAGCGGGAGGGCGCCGACAAGAAGAATATGACGAGTTACGAGTCCTCTGACCCCGACACCGGACGCATCTGGTGGCACGACACTGGCGTGCATCAGAACGCCACGTTTTGTGTACAGCCCGACCCGATCTCCGGCATGCAGTGCTGGCATCAGCGTGTGCACGTCACCCCAGCGCAAGCCGGTGACGAGTACGGCGATGTCGTCGTTGACACCGCGAAGTCGCGCGAGGCCTACCTCGACTGGATGACCAAGACGCGTCCGGCCGGCACCACTAACGACACTGGCCTGCGTCGCCCGCTCTGGTACGCCCGGCCGCTGAAGCCGACGCTCGACGCTTACCGCCTGCCGCAGAGCTGAGCAGCATCATCGAGCCCCGATTGGTGACGTCAGCGGAGCGTGGCCACGGCGAAAATCTGACAGGTCGGCCCGAAGAGCGTGGTCGGACCGCATCGCGCGGCCCGACACCGGTCACGGCGGTGGCCGCGGCCAGGTCAGACTGGGTTGTTCACAGCCCCGCTTTTTGAATGGATCCGTTGCTGGTCCAGTAGGCGTTGAGCGCCCCCTGGATGCGGAAGCACCAAATGAAGTTGCCGATGATCGGAAGCAGGAACCACAGGCCCCAGATGGTGGTGATCGGCGGCTCCTTGCCCGCAGTCCGATAAAGCTGCTCAACTTCTTCGGCCATGAGGAACATGGTGACCGGCGAAATCAACAGCGTGATGAACAGGTAGGCGACGCCGCCGAGCCCCGGCCCGGTGCGCTGCTTCAGTTCGTCGCCGTTCTGGTACGACCACGCGATCGTCCAAATGCCAAACGTGACGATCGTGAGCAAGATCACCAGGCCTGCCGACCGAGGCTTGCCGAGCGGCCCACTGGCCATCCCGCCCACAGGCTGCATCGACGCAGCCCCGTCGGGTGGAGGCGGGGTCGTGCCGGACGGAGGGGGCGGAAGATCGGCCATGGCGTCACCGTGGCTGCCGAGCTGGGACGCGCTGGGGAACACGAAAGGTGCGCGAGAACCAGTTCAGATCTTGACGAGGAGAACGATGTCCGCCGCAGCGTCAAGGCTGTGCTGATCCAGCTTGCCGTTTGAGGGCTGCTTCGGCTGAGGCGTCGAGGCGAATGCCGAACCAGTCGTACAGCGTGGTGGACCACTCGTCGATGGTGATCGGCTGCTCGGTGGTCTTCCCGTCTCGGATGATCTTGAGCCGATCGGAGGTGAGCGTCACACGATCCGGACCGCAGGCGAGGAGCCGGGTGGCGAAGGGCCGCTTGTGCCAGTTCTTGTCAGGGTCGACCTGCATCGATGCCGACACGGGGGCAAAATCCTCGAGAGAGTGCGCGACGCGTTTGAACCGATACTGCGCCACCGGCACGGCATCGGCGCCGCTTTCATCCAGCCGCGCCAGCGTGGTGCCCTCCGGGCTGGCGATGAACTCGTATGCGGCATTCCCGCCGTCCTGGCGTCCGCTGCGGTTCAGTGCCAAGGGGCGAGTGAATGACTCACCAAACCCGACGTCGACGAGGTAGGGCTGGTCAACCTGTACCTCGAGCGCAACGTGATCGATCACACGACTTGGTCCGCTGAGGAGGACCGCTGCGCCCAAGAGCGTGACCCGAAACCCCAGTGCTTCGAGCAGCGAAGCGAATGCGCCGTTCACTTCGAAGCACCACCCGCCCCGTCCGCCTTCGACGATCTTGTCGACAGCAGTGGCGGCGTCGAGGGCGACACCATCACCGAGCGCAATGTCGAGGTTCTCGAACGGCACCGCAGTCATGTGCAGCTGCTGCAACTCAGTCAACGTCGCCAGGTCGAGGCTCGGGGAGCTGTCGTAGCCGATCCAATCGAGATAGGCCGCCACATCGATCGGCGAGTTGAGTGTGATCGTCATCGATGAGCAACCTACTGTCAGCACCGTGGACACCGATCTTGTACTCAACCCATTCGGCGCTGAGATGAGCGACATTGTCGCCATCGCCCAAGCCGCGGACGTGGCCGATGTGGGAGCGGTCTGGATCACCGACCACTTCAGCGGTGAGATGGTCGGGGCGCCGTGGTCGCGTGATCCGTTCGTGTGCATGAGCGCGATCGGTGCCGTCACCGAACGGATCGACATCGGAGTTCTGGTCGCGAACATCACCAACCGGCACCCGGTGCTACTTGCGAGTGCGATCAACTCCATCCAGTCGTTGGCGCCCGGACGAGTGCGGCTGGGCGTCGGGTCCGGCGCGTCGCCGGGTTCGCGTTTCGCCTCGGAGCACGAAATGCTCGGCAAACAACTGGGCGATGTGTCGCAACGGGTGCGGTTGCTGACCGAGTCGATCCAGGCACTCAACGACATTTGGGCCCAGGTGCCGGTGAACCCGGCAGACGAGATGGGCTTCAGCGGGCTGTCCGCCGTCGTTGACGGCGCAGTGATGCCGCGCCTCATCGTTGGCGCATCTGCGTGGTCGACAATCGAAGTGGCGATCCAACTCGCCGATGGCGTCAACATCAGACGGACCAGCCGCCTCCACGAACAACTCGAGCGATTGCAGGCAGCGGAACTTCCGGCAGGGTTCGAGGTCAGCGTGCTCGATATGCGCGAGCCGGGTGCGGCACTCGGCTCGATTCCTGACGACCTGCTCGACGCTGGCGTCGACCGGTACATCGTCACCGTGTCGCCGGCAGCGGACCTTGATGCTGTGCGGGCATTACCGCGCCACTGACCGACATCTTTCACGCAGCTCTACGCTGATCTGATGTTCGACCAGCTGTTCGACCTGCCCGCACACCCGCTGCTGATCCATGCGCCAATCGTGTTGCTCCCAATTGCTGCAATCCTCACGATCGTCTTGACGCTCAAACCGGCGTGGCGTCGCCGCGCCGGATGGTTTCCATTCAGCGGGGTCCTCGTTGTCACCGTGCTGCTGTTCGGTGCCAAGGAGTCTGGTGAGTCGTTCACCGACGCCTTCGACTCAGCGTTCGGTGAGGGAGCGATCGACATCGACCGGCACGAGGAACTTGGCAATATGACCTTCGTCCTGACGCTGGTGTGGTTGGCTGCGATGTTTGCGCTCACGATGTGGGAGGCCGTTCAACGCCGCGGCGCAACCGATGCCAGCGGCACGACCGACACGGCGCTGACCCCGAGCCCGTACGTCAGCTACGGACTCAGCGCACTCGCATCCCTGTTTGCCGTGCTCGCGACCATCTGGCTGATCAGAACGGGCCACGAAGGCGCCGAGGTCGTGTGGAGCCCCGTTGTGCCGCAGCTGTTCCCCGAAGGCTGAAGCCGGATTCTTAGGTGACGATGACGGGAGTGCCGAGCGTGGCGAACTCCCACATGAATGCGGCGTCGAGATTGTGTTGGCGCTGGCAACCGCCGGAGAGGCGCGTGCCGAGTTCGTCGCTGCCCTGATATGGCGAGTTGTCTTCGACGTGGAGCGGGATCGCATGAAAGCCGATCGCGCCGCGCTCGGTCTTGAGCCAGCGAATCATTTGCGGAAGCCAGGCTTTGCCATTCCAGGCAGTCGACATGTCTGAACGGCTGTAGACCTCGTGGCTGCCAGGGAGCTCGTTGCTATACGTCGAGCCAGAAACCAACCACGACCGAATGATCACACCGTCATCACGGACCGCCCAGACGCGTTGGCCAGCACGGTCGTAGACCACGCGTCGACCTGACCCTGAGTTATCGGGCAGTGGCGGAGCGTCGTCGCCGGCCGATGCAACAGGTGAGAGCTCAACGCCCCAGAGGTCTTTGGCACCCGAGGCAGGCGGGGGAGTGCGGGTGACGAGCGATTCTTCGTCGGGCCAGATTGCGAGCGCGAGGGCGGTCTCACGACCGACGACGCCGTCAACGAAGAGATCCTGTGTCGTCTGAAAATCCATCGCGGCGCGCAAGGTTGCGTCTTCGAAGTTGCCATCAATCGTTCCGTTGAAGTGGCCTTCGACGCGCAAGGCGTCCTGCAGGCACTCGACGCCTTCACCGGTCGCGCCGAGACGCAACGACAGGGCCCCAATGGTGCAGCCGCCGTCGGCTCGTTCGGGCTCTCCGTTGACGTCGATGCTCTCTTCGTCAATGCCGGTCAACTCAAACTCGAACGCTGCGGTGGTGCTTGGTGCAGGCGCCGACTCGATGGCATTGGCGGCGAGTGCAGTGGTGCTTGGGCCGCTGCCAGCGACGAGTGCTCCAACGGTGGCGGCGCCGAGCACGGCAACGCTCGCGACACCGAGTGCGAATTCACGTCGGCGCTGGGCGACCGGCTTGGACTTCCACGCGGGCTCGTCGGGCCGCAATGGCATATCGAATCCCGTCTCCTCCACGACAGAAGACGATAGCGAACGACGCGGTGCGCGATCGGCGTCTTCACCGGATGTTTCGAACATTTCCTGCCGTCCCAGCGATGCTTGCAGCGTGGCCTTCTGCCGGTTCCTCGACGGGGAGGCGTTCTGCGATGTGGACCGGTTTCACGATGCAGGACAAAATCGAGCCCGAACGGTGGAATGAACTCACCGCGGCGATCTAACATGCGGCGCGTGAAGCTTCGTCGGGGACAGCAGCAAATGACAGCAGACCCCAAGGACGGCCTCGGGCTCCCTCGTTTAACCACCCCGTACGTGCGTGACGGTGGCGAGTTGCGGCCAGCAAGCTGGGACGAAGCACTCGATCGAGCAGCTGCTGGTTTCGGCCGGGCACGCGATGCCATCGAGCACGGCAATCTCAACGCATTCGGCATGTTTTCGTGCTCAAAGGCCACCAACGAAGTCAACTATCTCGCCCAGAAGTGGACGCGGGTCGTGATGGGGTCGAACAACATTGACTCCTGCAACCGGACTTGACACGCTCCCTCCGTCGTCGGTCTGGCGACAGTATTCGGGGCCGGAGGCGGCACCGTCTCGTACAAGGAGATTGAAGAAGTCGACGTCGTACTGCTCTGGGGGAGCAACGCCCGCGAAGCGCACCCGATCTTCTTCCACCACCTGATGCAGGGGCTCCGCAATGGAGCATCGATGTACGCCGTCGATCCGCGACGCACCTCGTCGTCGAAATTTGCCGACGCCTGGCTCGGACTCGACGTCGGTACCGACATCGCCATGGCCAATGCGGTGGCCCGGGAGATCATTCACGCCGGGCTCGTCAATCAAGCTTTCATCGACCATTCGACCGACGGCTTCGAGGCCTATCGCGACGCTGTCGAGCCGTACACGCTCGACGTCGCCGCTCAAATCACCGGTGTGCCAGCCGAGGCAATCAAGGAGATGGCGCACGCCTACGCCACGGCCGACAAGGCGCAGATCCTGTGGACCCTCGGGATCACCGAGCATCACAATGCAGTCGACAACGTGCTCTCGCTCTGCAACCTTGCGCTGCTGACCGGCCACGTCGGGACCTGGGGGAGCGGGCTCGTACCGCTGCGCGGCCAGAATAACGTGCAGGGCGGCGGCGACATGGGCTCGTTGCCCAACAAGTTTCCCGGGTTCCAGGACATCACGAACGACGAACACCGGGCGAAGTTCGAGGCCGTCTATGACGCCGAGCTGAACCCCGAGGACGGCATCCACCTCACCCTCATGTTCGAAGCAATGGGCCGCGGTGACCTCACCGCGGCATTTGTCATCGGTGAGAACCCGGCTGATTCTGAGGCAGACGTCGACCACGCCCGCAGGCTGCTGGCTGGTCTTGATTGTCTTGTCGTTCAGGACATTTTCATGACGCGCACTGCCGAGCTGGCCGATGTCGTGTTTCCCGCGTCGGTGGCCTGGGCAGAGTCGGATGGCACCGTCACATCCAGTGAACGTCGAGTGCAGCGGACCCGGCCGGCTGTCACTCCGCCCGGCGAGGCCCGCCATGACATCGACATCCTGGGCGCACTCGCCCAACGGATGGGCGTCGACCTGACCGACCATGGATGCGCCCTCGAGCCCGAGGCACTGTGGGATGAGTTGCGCTCGCTGTCGCCGATGCACACCGGCATGTCGTACGAGCGCCTCGAAGATGAAGGTGGCCTGCAGTGGCCATGCCCGAGCCTCGATCATCCGGGGAGTCCATTTCTGCACGGCTGGCTCTGGGAGGACGATCTCGGTGGTCGTGGCCCCGCACCGTTCTCGATCGTCGAGCACGAGGGTCCCAACGAGCAGCTCACCACCGAGTTCCCGCTTCGACTCACCACCGGACGGTCACTGGACTCGTACAACACCGGTGTCCAGAGCAACGGCTTTGATTCGCCCATTCGCTATGGCGATGAGCTCGACATCAATCCGTCCGACGGTCGATCGCTCGGCATCGTCGATGGCGAACGGGTGCAGGTCAGTTCGCCGCGGGGCACCGTCGAAATGTCCGTGCGGTTCCAGCCAGACATCCCGGAGGGACTGACCTTCACCACGTACCACTTCTCTGCGCTGGTCGACATCAACAAGCTGACCAACGACGCCTGGGACAAGCGGTCCGGCACGTCAGAGTTCAAAGCCGCATCGATTCGCATCGACAAGCTCCGTTTGGACTCGCAGGTCGTCTCGCCTGCCGAGTTGCCGGGCTAGGAGCGACACGCACATGGCCGATCTGCACCTCACGGTCGATACCTCGACCGACGCCGAACGGGCGGCCGTCGACGCGGCGCTCGGCGCGGACGCACGGGTCGTCATTCACGAAACCGAACGCCTCGTACGCGGTGGCATGGCGCGTAAGAGCAATCGGCGTCACCTGCTCCTGCCAGGACTCCATGCGCTCCAGGCGGAGATCGGGTGGATCAGTCCAGGTGGGTTGAACTATCTGTGCGATGTGCTGCAGGCCCCGCCAGCTGAGGCCTACGGCGTCGCCACCTTCTACGAGCTCTTCCGCACTGACGACCCGGGACACGCCGAGTCGACCGTGCACGTGTGCATGGACACGTCCTGCCACATCGCTGATGCCGAGGGTTTCGCGCAACGTCTCGAAGCCGAGGGGAAACGCGTGCACCGCGGCCCGTGCCTTGGGCAGTGCGAGCGAGCCCCAGCGCAGTTCGTCCAGGGCCGCGGAGTTCCCGATTCCGTGCCGGCAGATGCCGACCAGATCGCTGCGCCCGGGTCGTTTTTTCCACCACAGTTTGGCACCGAAGGACTCCGCTTACTCCCACGTGTCGGCGTCGTCGACCCGACATCGCTGGCCTCCTACCGAGAGCACGGGGGATACGAGGCGCTGGCCAAGGCCGTCGAACTCGGTGGCCAAGCGGTCATCGACGAAGTGCGCGCGGCTGGCTTGACCGGACGTGGCGGCGCAGCCTTCCCCACCGCCATCAAGTGGCAAGGGGTGGCTGATGAGTCGGGTCGCCCGAAGCACGTCATCGCCAATGCTGACGAGTCCGAGCCGGGCACGTTCAAAGATCGGCATCTGATGGAGCATGATCCGTTCGCGCTCATCGAGGGGTTGACGATCGCCGGTCTCACCGTGAATGCTGAGCACGGCTGGATTTACATCCGCGGTGAGTACCCGTTGTCCACCAACCGCCTCAGCAACGCGATCGACCAGGCTCGAACCGCCGGGCTGTTGGGTGATGACGTCATGGGATCAGGCAAACGGTTCGATATCGAGTTGCGCCGCGGCGCAGGTGCCTACATCTGCGGTGAAGAGACCGCGCTGATGGAGTCCATCGAAGGGTTCCGCGGTGAGCCTCGTAACAAGCCGCCGTTTCCCACGACACACGGCCTTTTCGGTGAACCGACCGCGGTCAACAACCCTGAGACGCTGCTGAACGCGGCGTACATCGTGCTGAACGGCGCAAGTGCCTACCGATCGGTCGGCACCGAGAAGTCGCCGGGAACTCGACTCTTTTGCCTGTCCGGTCACGTCGCGAAGCCAGGTGTCTATGAGGTCGCGATGGGGACCACGCTCGGTGACGTCATCGACCTTGCCGGTAGCGCAACGGGAACCACGCGGGCGATCCTGATGGGCGGAGCTGCCGGCAGTTTCATCCCCGCTGACCAACTCGATCTGCCGTTGACGCAAGAGGACACGCGCGAGGCCGGCACCACGCTCGGCTCTGGCGTCATCACGCTGTTCGACGACTCGGTCGACTTCCAGGCGCTGCTGATGCGAATCACCGAGTTCTTCAAGGGCGAGTCGTGCGGCCAATGCGTCCCGTGTCGCGTCGGCACGACTCGCCAGCACGAGGTGATCGTGGAACTGGGTCGAACCGGGACGCTGTTCGCGGCGCGCTCCACACTGATCGACGACATGGCCGTGGCGATGGCTGATGCGTCGATCTGCGGCCTCGGCCACACTGCTGCCGGTGCCGTGCAGTCAGCCATCCGCCTCGGCCTGATCGGAGCCTCGTCATGAACCCAACCGTTGAGAAAGTGACCCAGGTCACGGTTCGGATCGACGGCGCCGACGTCACGGTCGACGAGGGCGCGACAATTCTCGACGCGTGTACACAACACGGCATCGACACACCGACGATCTGTTACGCCGAGAACCTCACGCCGGTCAACGCATGCCGCGTCTGTGTTGTCGAAGTCGAAGGCAATCGCACGCTCGTCCCGTCGTGCTCTCGCCCGGCAGAAGACGGCATGGAAATCCAGACTGACTCGGACCGTGTTCGACACAGCCGCAGAATGGTGCTCGAGTTTCTCGGCACGGCAAACGACCTCAGTGAGGCTTCGGAGATCAACGAATGGTCGTCACAGTACGGCGTCGACACGACCCGATATGCCGAGGGCGCGGAGCGATTCGACCAGCCGGTCAAGATCCAAGACAACCTCTACATCCGCGACTACGACAAGTGTGTCCTTTGCTACAAGTGCGTTGACGCATGTGGCGAGGAAGCACAATTCACCTTCGCCATTGCGATGTCGGGTCGCGGTTTCGACAATCGCATCTCGACCGAATTCGATGTCACGCTGCCCGACTCGGCGTGCGTCTACTGCGGTAACTGCATCGGCGTGTGTCCCACCAACGCCCTCCAGTTCAAAACCGAGTTCGACCTCCGCGCCGCAGACAACTGGCGCGAAGATGATCAGTCGGTGACGCGCACGGTGTGTTCGTACTGCGGCGTCGGCTGCAACCTCGAATTGCACGTGCAGGACAACGAGATCGTCAAGGTCACCAGCCCTGCAGACCACGAAGTGACCCACGGCCACCTGTGTATCAAGGGTCGATTCGGCTGGAAGTACGTCTGACCACGGCGTTGCCTCCGAGGGTTCAGCGAGGCTCAGCAGTGGTCGATGTCCCCGAGACGCGCTCGTGCGGTCGTTGCGTCAACACGTCCTTGCCGTATTGCTGCGCTGCTTCGATGAGGCTCAACTGTCGATTGTCGCCGTTGCCGGTGTGGAGCGCCTGGTGGTCAAGCACCTCGATGTACAACTGAGGCCGTTCGAGTTTGCCTGCCACGTCGCTGGGCACGGCCGACAGCACTGAGTCGTACCACTCGGTGAGCCAACGATGCCCTACTTCGCGCAGCGGGAGCCGACCATCGGCGTCGGCTCCGAGTTCTGCTCGGAAGCGGCTGATGCCGTCGAGCAGCTGATGCGCCTGGTGTTCGCGAGCCACGATCCAGGTGAGCTCGACGAGCTCGCGGCGGTGATACCCGCCGACGATGGTCGACGGTCGAAAGACGAACGAGCCGGACCCGCTTGCGTCAGTGATCACGGCTTCGCTCACGCCGAATCCGAGATCGTGGAGTCGGTCAAGGCGATTCTCTAGCGCAGCGGGGTCGACCGGGTCGTAGGTGGACGAACCGTGCAGCTCCTCCCAAATATCGGCGTACGCCGTGCCGATCTGTGGTGCAACCTCGAATGGGTCGACCGAGTCGGGGAGTTCCCCAGCAGCAGCGAGATCGGCCAGTCCGCCGGCAACATTCACGATCGCCACGTCGATATCAGTCTGGCGTTGGCCGGCGGTCATCTGATCGTGGAGTTCGCCGGTCTCTGTGTCGAGGGCGTACGCCGAGAGATGGAGCTCATCACGGCGAAACAGGGCGTTCGACAAGGAGCAGTCGCCCCAGTAGAAGCCGGCGGTGTGGAGTCGTGCCAGCAGGGTGGCGATCGATTCGATCAGCGCGGCAGCGACGTCGATGTCGGGCCGTTCACGGAACAACAGCCGAAACGGCAGTGCGTAATGCAGGTGGCGAGTAATCAGCACGGGGTCAGGACCGCCGCGCTCGTTGACGAGGGCAACCGCAGCGACCACCGGGAGGCCGCGGTCATTCACGGTCCGCAGTAGGCGGTACTCGCGCTCTGCCTGCCGGTTTGGCAGTTCCTTGAGTGCGTAGAACTGGTGGTCATATTGAACGAAGCGGACGACGTGACGGCATCAAGCCGAGAATGTCGGTGATCCGCGGATGGACCCACTGCTCGAGTGGCGTGGCCCAGGGCAGATCGTCAAATCGCGGGTGAGCGGCGGCGTCGAAGAGCCGAATCCTCACGTCTGCAACCTATGACACAGCCGTCCGCTCTGGCGGTACCCGCTGTCGAGGGGTAGACCATCACTATGACGTCGGAGTTGACCACCGGGTTACCCACGCCCGAGCTGGGCCGCGATTCAGCCGCTGCCTTCGTGACCGAGCATTTCGCGCACCTGATCTGTGACGACGTGCGCGGGTCAGACGAGTTTTCGGGTGGGCAGCGCGCGGCAGACAGGGCGCTTGCGGCATTCGACGTCGAGGGATACGCCCGGCACCGCAACGAGGTCCTCCCGGTGTCGCGTCGCGGGGCGTCAGGGCTCTCGCCGTACGTCCGACATGGTCTGCTCACCCTGCGTCAGCTCTGGGATCACGTGGCGGGCGGGCCCGAGCGCGATGTCTCGAAATTCCGCGACGAACTGTTCTGGCAGGAGTTTGCGCGGCATTGGTACTCGCGTCTCGGAACGAAGACTCGTCGGGGCGTCTGCAACGCACTCCCGCCGACGGCGACCGCTGATTTCGACACGGGCTGGGATCGTCGGATGGCGTGCATGGACAACACCGTCGGGGAGTTGTTGAACGACGGGTGGATGGTGAACCAGGCACGGATGTGGTTGGCGAGCCACTGGGCCGTCCGGGAGGGATTGTCCTGGCAGGAAGGTGAGGATCATTTCTTCCGGCACCTCCTCGACGGTTCGAGGGCCGCGAACCGGCTCGGTTGGCAATGGACGACCGGTGTCGGTGCGTCGAAGCACTATGGCTTCAGTCGCTATCAGGTCGAAAAGCGTGCCGGCGCGCTGTGCAATCTCTGCGAGCTGAATCGGTGGTGTCCGATTGAAGACTGGCCGCCGAACCCAGCCCTTGAACCGATCTCGGAACCGGTTGAGCTGCGTCGCGACCCCCATGGCATTCGAACATCTGGACCCAAGCATGTCGTTGAGTCGCGACTCGCTGACACGGTCTGGCTGACTGCGGAATCGTTGGGCGTCGGCGATCCGGCACTGGCTGCTCGGCCAAGCCTCCCCGCGGTGTTCGTCTTCGACGAACGACTGCTTGCCGGCTTGCAACTGAGCTCGAAGCGACTCATCTTTCTTGTCGAGACGCTCGCAGAGCTGTCCAGCACCACCACGGTTGAACTCCACCTTGGCGACCCGGTCGCTGTTCTGCAGGATCGTGCGGTGGCAGTGACCTTTGCCCCGGTCCCAGGATTCAGGTCGCGCGCCGAGGCGATCGTCCCGGCCGAGACGCATCCGTGGCCCTGGTTGGCCGCGCCGCGCAACGGCCCGATCAGCAGCTTCAGCGCCTGGCGAAAATCCGTCAGACTGCACCGCTGACGCACGCGCCTACGGCTCGGGGGGCCGCATCGGCCAGACTGCTGCAATGGATTTTGATCTTCCCGCTGACGATCATCCGGCACGTCTTGCCGTCCGTGCATGGATCGCGGCGAACCCCAACCCAACCGGCAAAGAGATGGCCGAGGCCGGCTATGTGGTGCCACATTGGCCAGCGCCCTACGGCCTTGAGGCGAGCCCGATTGAGCAGATCGTCATCGACGACGAGCTCGACAGGGCGGGCATTCGTCGACCGGGCAACGCCATCGGGATCGGCTGGGCAGCGCCAACGATCTTGCTTGCGGGCACCCAGGAACAGCAGGACCGGTACTTGCCGAAGATCTTCAGTGGCGAGGAGTTCTGGAGCCAGCTGTTCTCCGAGACCGAGGCAGGCAGCGACCTCGCAAACCTCGCGACGACGGCTGTACGCGACGGCGATGAGTACGTGATCAACGGCTCGAAGATCTGGTCGAGCGGGGCACATCACTCTCAGTTCGGCATCCTCATTGCTCGCACGGATCCCGACCAGCCGAAACACAAGGGCATCTCGTATTTCATCTGCCCAATGGACACGCCGGGTCTGTCGATGAGCCCGATCGTAGACATGACCACGGCCCACTCGTTCAATCAGGTGTTCTTCGACGACATGCGTCTGCCGGTGTCGCTGCGCGTCGGTGAGGAAGGCGACGGATGGCGGCTCGCCAAGGTCACGCTGTCAAACGAACGAGTGTCGTTGTCGTCGTCAGGATCGCTGTGGGGTGTCGGTCCGTCGGCAGAACAGCTCCTCGATCAAGTCCGTCAGAACGGCGGCATCAATGACCCGAGTCTCCGTGACGAGGCAGCCAAGTTGCACATCGACGCCGAACTCCTTCGCCTCAACCGTCTGCGCAGCCTCAGTGCCACGCTCAACGGCAAGACGCCAGGGCCTGAGGCATCGATTCTGAAGATTATGGCCGACGAGCACGGCCAGAAGGTGATGTCGTTGGCGAAAGCCTTGGCGGGAACCGATGGCATGCTCGCTGGATCCGGCCCGGCCGGTCGATTGCCGACTGCGATGAGTGGGGGCCCGACCGAGAACAACCTCGGTGGTTTGAACGGTTTCGACGGTGTCGATCCGATCTGGCACTACGGTTACCTGTTCCACCCGGCGTTGACCCTCGGCGGCGGTACGTTCGCAGTGCAGCGCAACATCGTTGCCGAGCACGTTCTCGGTCTGCCACGTGAGATCAACGCCGAGCAAGGACTGACGTGGTCCGAGGCCCGCCGCTGAGGCGTGTTGTAGCCCGCCGCCCAGGCGTGTTGTAGCCCGCCGCCCAGGCAGGAATCGTCGATACCGACAGGAAAACGCGGGCGCGATGGCGCGGACGTCGCTAGGTTCGGCGAACGTGAACGACACACAACTCGGATTCGGTATCGACATCGGAGGCAGCGGCATGAAAGCCGCGATTGTCGACCTCACGACGGGCGAACTCGCCTCCGACCGGTTCCGGATCGACACGCCGCAGCCCGCAACACCTGATGCAATGGCGGAGGTGCTCTGTGAGTTGATTGCGCACCATGAGTGGAGCGGCCCGCTCGGGGTTGCGTTCCCCGCCGTTGTCCGCCAGGGAGTCGTCGGCTCGGCTGCCAACATCGACAAGAGCTGGATCGACGTCGACGCTGACGCGCTGTTCAGCGCAGCGAGCGGGTGCGATGTGCACATGCTCAACGATGCCGATGCCGCAGGAATCGCCGAGATGCAGTTCGGGGTCGGAGCGCTCGCCGACGGCTCCCCGCGTCCCGGCGTCGTGATGATGCTGACGTTCGGCACCGGCATTGGATCAGGTCTGTTCGTCGACGGCGTTCTGGTGCCGAACACCGAACTCGGCCACCTCGAACTCGATGGCTATGACGCCGAATCGAAGGCGTCAGCAAAGGCGCGTGAACGCGATGAACTCAGCTGGAAAGACTGGGCGTCTCGCGTCGAGCACTACCTCAGCCATGTCGAAGCGCTCTTCTCGCCCGACCTGTTCATCGTCGGCGGTGGAGCAAGCAAGAAGCCCGACAAATGGCTGCCGCACATCGACATCGCGACGCCGGTGCTACCAGCCGAAATGGCCAACAACAGCGGCATCGTGGGCGCCGCGCTGGCGGCGCATGATCGCCCCTGAGGTCACTTCGTCGTGACGGAATCCGGCGACTTCGAGGCGTTGCGGCCTTGCAAGCCGATGACTGTCAGCGTGATCGCCGTCAACGGCACAACGAAGAACAGCATCACATTGCTGTAGTCGTCGCGGATGGCGTGCTCGCTCGCATCGAGGACCAGCCAGGTGATGTACCCGACGTAAAACGCAAAGAACATTGCGCCTTCCCACCGCCTGAGCACGTGGCCGTTGACAAAGATCGGCAGACAGGCAACAGCGACAACGATCATGACGGGAATGTCGACCTGGAGAGCGCTCAACGCAACAGGGATCGGGTTCGGTGCAATCGACGCCGTGATGCCGAGTACGGCAAGCAAGTTGAACAGGTTGGAGCCGATGGCGTTGCCGACGGCCAGGTCGCGCTCGCCACGCAGTGCTGCGAGAACCGACGTGGCAACCTCCGGCAGCGACGTTCCGATCGCCACAACGGTGAGGCCGATGACGAGATCACTCACGCCCAGATCAGTCGCGATATCCGTGGCACCGCCGACGAGCGCCTGCGAACCGGCGACGAGCAGTACCAGGCCCCCAAGGAGGAACCCGACGTCGATCCACGGCGAGGCTTGTTGCAATGCCTCGGGGCTGACGACGTCATCGATTTCGCTCGAGATGGATTCCGGTTGGCGTCGAGCGGCAATCACGGTCCACGTCAAGTACACGACCAGCGCTCCGACGAGGACAAATCCTTCGGTCCGCCCGATTTGCTCGTCGAGCCCCATCAGCAACACGAGTATTGAAGCGCCGATCATGATCGGCACGTCGATGCGAACAATGCGCGCAGCGACGACGAGCGACCCGCCAATTGCGGCAGAGAAACCAAGCGCCAAGAGAATGTTGGCGATGTTTGACCCGACGACATTGCCCAGCGCAAGGGCGCCCGCATCTTCACTACCGCGCGCCACATCGCCAACGCTGACCGCAAGCTCAGGAGCGCTCGTGCCGAACGCGACAACGGTGAGGCCGATGACCACGCTCGACATGCCGGTACGGGCGGCGAGCCGAGCCGCACCACGGACGAGCCCTTCGGCTCCGACGACCAGGCCGGCGATACCGACGACGAGGAAGACGAGGGACGTGACGGTCATGCCGATTTGAGGATAGGAGCCGGAATCGTCAATCGGCGGGTCCCGGCGGGTCGCCTCCCGATTGCCGACGCCACGTACGAACTTGGTCTTGCACTCGGCCCCGCACGTCGATGCCGAAGTCCTTCGGAGCGTTCACGACACCGGCCCGTTCGGCAACAATCTCATTCAGTTCAGCGCCGACCAGGAAGACCAGGCAGGCGATCCACAACCAGGTCAGAGCAAGCAGGGCCGTGCCGGCAGCGCCAACGATTTCGTTGCCGGACCCGGCGACGCGCACGTAGAAGCCGAAGCCCAGCGAGACGACCAGCCATCCGACCGCCGTGAGGACAGCGCCGGGCAGGTCGTACCGCCACGGCGTGTGGTGATGTGGCCCGACATGGAACAGCGTTGCAGCCCACGCGATCAAAATGACGAGCGCGATGCCTGCTCGAACCACGCCAGGCACGCCAGCATCGCGGAGCGAGACCCACAACAATGTCGTGAGGGCAATCGTGGCAATGGTGCCGATTGCCATCGCAATCGCCGTGGCCCGCAGCCGGATGAAGCGACGCCCCTCCTCGATGTCGTACGCAATGTCAAGGGCTCGGATCAGCCCAGCGAACCCGCGCGACAACGTGAAGACGGCGATGGCGACAGAGAGGCTCAAGACGGCCGGTCGGGTCTGATCGAACAGTCCGTCGACAGCCGCCCTGATGGTTTCTGACTCGGTGGTGAAGGTGCGGTCGATGAATTCATTGATCGAGGCCTGAAGGTCGGCGGTGAGGCCGTCACCGAGCAGAGAGACCGATGACAACACGGCGAGCAGGGCCGCAGGCACGCTCAGGATGAGCCAGAAAGCCACACCCGCCGCAGCGTCAAACAAGTCGTCGTCGTGAAGTTCTTGCCACATCCGCTTGACGACGCCCAGCAACTCGGCTCGACGCGATGTCGGCGCGGCGCCGGGTTGCGGCGGCGCGCCGATGTCGTTCCCGTCAGTCTCAGTGGGGGATGGCGAATCGGTACTCAGGTCGGCCACTGTTGCATGCGGTCAGCGAGGTTGGAGCGATAGGCGGCAGCGCGACGCAGCTTGAGATCTTCGTAACCGCGCACCTGGTCGGGAAGTGCTGCAATTTCTGTTGCGGCCTCCACGTTGGTGGCATCGAGCTGCTGGGCGAGCCGTGTGACTGCTGCGATGTACTCGGGAACCATCGCTCGCTCGACCTTGCGGACCTCGGCCCACCTGAACGGATCCGCCACGGTGCCGCGGAGTCGTTTGCCGGCACGCAGTGCCCGGAGGGCGGGCGCTGCACTGCGCTGCAGCTTGAGCTTGCGGTCCATGCCAAGCGCACGGAGCATCGGCGGATGAAGATGATAGATGACCGTGGTCTTCGGGCCGCCCACCGCCCGGTAGTTGGCGTTGGCTTCGTCGGCGAGCAAAAGTCGGGCGACTTCGTATTCGTCCTTGTAGGCCATCAGCTTGTGGAGGTGGATCGCCACGGCCCGGGTGAACTGGTCACCGCCGATGGCACGCTCTGCATCGGCGGCTGCACCTACGATGTTGCGGTACCGGTCAGCAAGAGCAGCGGAATCGAAGTCGATCAGGTCGCTCGCGAGTCGTTCGACTAACTCGTCGGTCGTCTCCGGAGCCACTCGAATGGGCAGATCCGCAGCCCGCTCGACTCCTGCGGGATCGGCAATCCACGCACGGCCCCACCGGAACGCCGCGAGGTTGGTCTCGACAGCGACGCCGTTCAGACCGATCGCCTGCTCCATGGCGGCCACGGGGATTGGCACGGCACCAGATTGCACCGCAGCGCCGAGCACCAAAATGTTTGCAGTCGTCGTCGAGCCGAGCAACCCGTCGGCCAATGCGGCGGCGTCGAGGAAACGATTCTCTTTGCCCCGTGTCACGGCGCCGACCCGATCGGTGAGTTCAGCGCCAGTCGGCAACTGCAACGTCGGATCAGTGACCATCGAACCGGTCGGCACGGCATCGGTCGACGCGATCATCACCGTTCGATCAGCTCGCGCCCCGTTGAGGTTTGCATCACGCGCCCCGACGAGCAGATCGAACGCCAGAATCGAATCGACCCCCGAGGCATTGGCATGGTTCGAGGGTGTGGCGCCATCTGCGGTGATGCAGACGTCGCTCACCACGGGTCCGGCCTTCTGCGAGAGGCCGGTTTGATCGAGACCGCGCACGTTGCGGTCGGCGAGCATCGCCGCAGTTCCAAGTATCTGGCTGACGGTAATGACGCCCGTACCGCCGATACCGGTGAGACGGACGGTGAAGTGATCGGGATCGACGAGCGGCGGCTCTGGTTCAGCGAGGTCAGCGGGTGGTGCCGGCAGAGCTCGGGCTCTGGTCTTCGATCCGGCGTCGTCCACCGTTACCGTCGCAAACGACGGGCAGTCACCTTGCATGCAGGACAGGTCGAAGTTGCAGCTGGTCTGGTGAATCCGGGTCTTGCGGCCGTATGGCGTTTCCGCTGGTTGGACGGACAGGCAGTTGCTCACGTCGCCACAATCCCCGCAGCCTTCACAGACGCGCTCGTTGATCACCACGCGGAATCCCGGCTTTTTCACGGTGCCACGCGACCGGCCGCGACGCTGCTCTGCGGCGCAGGCCTGATCGTGGATGAGCACGGTGACACCGCTGACAGCTGCGAGTACTTCCTGAGCCTCGCCGAGCCGGCTCCGGTCCCACAGTTTGACTGCAGCTGGGAAGTTCGACTGGTCATGGCGCTCCGGGTCGTCGCTCGTGACGATGATCTGCTTCACGCCTTCCACCACCAGCAGCTGAGCGACGTCAGGAACCGACATCTGACCCTCAGGGTCCTGCCCGCCGGTCATGGCGACCGTGCCGTTGTAGAGGAGCTTGTAGGTGATATCGACGTCAGCCGCAATTGCCGCACGGACAGCGAGCGAGCCCGAGTGGAAGAAGGTGCCGTCGCCGAGGTTCTGGATGAGATGGTCGCGTTCGATGAATGGCGAGATGCCGATCCACTGCGCGCCTTCGCCGCCCATTTGTGTCAAGCCCACGATGTCGCCCACTCGTTCAGGGTCCATAAAGGCAACCATCGCGTGGCAACCGATCCCGCCCCCGACCAGCGTGCCCGGCTCAGCCCGTGTGCTCGCGTTGTGGGGACAACCCGAGCAGTAGAACGGTGTGCGATTGACGGCGAGCGGAATCAGCTCCCGCTTCGGCGGAATGATCTCGTCGAGCGGACGCATTCGGCCACCGAGGCGGGCAGACAGACGCTGATGCAGCGGCGCAAGCAGCTTGTCAACGTCAAGCGTGCCGAATCCGTTGAACAACACGGCGCCGTGCTCATCGTGGCGGCCGATGACGCGCGGACCAACCCGGCCGGAGCGCAGTGAACCGTCGTACAGCGAGCTCTTGATCAATCCTTCCAGAGTCGGGTTCTTCTCTTCGACGACGAGCACCTCTTCGAGACCATCAGCGAAGTCACGAACCTGGTCCGGATCGAGGGGAACCGGCATGAGGAGTTGGAACAGCCGGACCCCAGCGGCGCGCAGCGCCTCGTCGGTTCCGAATCCAAGGACGGCCAGCGCCTCGCGGACCTCGTGGTATGTGCTCCCACAGGCCGCGATACCGACCCAGTCATCGCTGCTGCGCACGCTGACCGTGTTGAGGTGGTTGTCCACGCCGTACTGGCGGGCAAGTTGTGTCCGCACCTGCTGAAACTCGATCTCCATGTCGAGGGTGTAGGGCGTGAGCAGCCGCCCGTTCGGAGTCGGGACAAATGGCGCGCCGTTGAAGTTGACCACCGGAGCGGTCGGGCGCACCCGGTCGGGGGCCACGTCGATAGTGCCCGTGCCGTCGGCAACTGCCGTCACCAACTTGAGACCAGCCCACAGGCCGCATGAACGTGACAGTGCAACGGCGTGACGGCTCAAGTCGAGTGCCTCCTGAACGTCGCCGGGGAAGAGGATCGGCATGTGTAGATCGACCATCGTGGCATCGCTCGACGACGGCACGGTCGACGACTTGGCAGCCGGATCGTCGCCCACCACCGCCACGACACCGCCGTGCTGTGACGTTCCGGCAAACACGGCGTGGCGAATGGCATCGCTGCTTCGATCGAAACCGGGCCCCTTGCCGTACCAGATCCCAACGACGCCGTCGTACTTCGCGTCGTCGAGCGTCATGGCGAGTTGGCTGCCCATCACGGAGGTGGCAGCGAGTTCTTCGTTGACCCCGGGCTGCACGACGATCGGAAGGTCAGGCACCGTGGCGTGGGCGCGTCGCAGTTCCTCGGTGAACGTGCCGACTGGCGAACCTTGATAGCCGGATGCGAAGGCCGCGGTGGTCAAACCGAGCCGCCGGTCGATGCGGAGCTGGTCGATGGGAAGGCGTGCAATTGCTTGCACTCCGGACAAGAAGACGCGGCCTGTCTCGAGTCGGAACTTGTCGGCGAGCTGGTAGTCGGCCATCTGCTGCGTCATCGCGCTGGAATCTCGATCAATCGCCATCCTCCTGTTGTATCGCGAGTTGGTGCACCGGTCGAGTGGGTCAGCGCATTTCGAGCGAGTGCAGCGAGCGCTGGGTGTGCACAGCGGCGCAGCCGTGCCAACATGAAGGCCATGGCATCGACACCAACTGAGTCGCGCATCACGGTGGCCGGCGAGGCGCTGGTTGACCTGGTGATCCAACCGAACGGTGACGTCACGGCAACGCTCGGTGGCGCGCCATTCAACACGGCTCGGGCAGCGGCCCGCCTCGGCGCGCCGGTCAGGTTCGTCGGCGCGTTGTCAACTGATCGCTTCGGATCACTGCTTGCCGCACAGCTCGAAGCGGACGGCGTGCACGTCGCGTCCGCACGCACCGATCTCCCGACCACGCTGGCTGCCGCTGAACTCGATGACGCTGGCGCGGCGTCGTACCGGTTCTACATCGACGGCACCTCCGCACCGGCGCTTGAACCAGGCGATACCGTATCGATAGGTTCCGGCATCTTCTTCACCGGCGGGCTCGGGCTGGTCTTGCAGCCGATGGCTGACACGGTGCTGGCGATGGTCAAGGCAGTCGGCGATTCGACCACCGTGGTCTTCGACATCAATTGTCGCCCCAAGGTTGTTGGTGATCGAGCCGCCTACCTGAACCGTGTCAATCAGCTGCTGAAGCGGGCCGACATCGTGAAGGTGAGCGACGATGACCTCGCCTACCTGTCGCCCGGAATCAGCGTGCTTGACGCCGCACACCAACTGCGAGCGGCCAGCGGCGCCGCCGTGCTCGTCACTGCCGGAGCGTCGACGACCTCAATTGTCACCGGAGACAGCGTGATCGAGGTGCCGGTTGCGCCCCTCGATTCGCCCGTGGTCGACTCGATTGGCGCCGGCGACACTTTTGGCGGCGCACTGGTCGCCTGGTGGATGGCCTCGGGTCGAGGCCGCCCAGACGTCGACGCTGAAGGCTTGCAGCAGGCCGTGCTCGCGGCTCATGAGGCAGCGGCGGTGGTCGTGACCCGGCGCGGCGCGGACCCGCCGCGCCGCGCCGAGTTGCCCGACGACTGGGTCTGATCACCGACCGGCCAGCGGCAGCGGAGTCATCGGCGCGCTGGAACTCAGACGAGGTAGTGGCGGACGGCAAGGCGTTCGGCCGAGTCGTCACCGGGAACAGGCAACTGGGCAACAACGCGCAGTGCCGGCCACTCGGCAGGCGTCAGCTGCTGGTACTCGAAGGTCAAGACACCCGCAGCGGAGTGTGCGAATCGGCGCAGGCGAGTCTCGAATCCCGACACGTCGTGCTCGGGCCACCAGGCAGCAAACTCAGCGCTTTCGGAAGTCAGCAGCGCAACGAGTTCAGTCATCGCCGGGTCGTGGCGAACAGCAGATGTTGCCGATCGAAACTCGGCCAGTGCCTGGCGTGCGTGGATGTCCCAGTCGACGATCAGGTCGCGCGTCGACAGATCGGCAAAAAGTACCCAGAGCAGGTTGCGGCGCGGTGGGTCGAGTTCTTCGATCCGCGGATACAGCCGCGCCTGAGCTGTATTCCAAGCGACGAATTCCCAGTGTGGTCCCAACACGTACGCGGGAGCAGGCATCAGTGAGTCGAGGAGCCGTATCAGTGCGCTGGGTGCTTCGGCCGGTGCCTCCACTAAGGCGGTGCCCGGCTCGGTGAGTGCGATCAAGTGCTCTTGTCCGGCCTCGTCGAGTTGAAGCGCCCGACCGATCGCGAGCAGCACGTCATGCGAGGCATTGATCCGCCGGCCCTGCTCGAGCCAGGTGTACCAGGTGAACGACACGCCAGCGAGCAACGCGACCTCTTCACGGCGTAAGCCCGGAGTTCGTCGGCCTCGTCCTGCAGGTAGGCCGACCTGTTCAGGGCGGGTCGCTTCGCGGCGGGCGCGCAAGAAGTCGGCGAGCTCGCGTCGATGGTCAGCTTCCCCCACGCCCAGAGTCAATCAGGTTCGCCGCCGGTCACGTTGGCCCGGCACAACCGAGCTGAGCTATCCGGTGTACGGGCGGCAGGGTTGGCCGCGTAGTGCGCCGCACTCGGGGAAGTCGACGGGTGCCTCGATATCGGGCACAACAGGGAGCACGATCTTGGAGGGGTAGTCGCCGCCGAATCCAATGGTGACCTGCTCGCTGTTGCTGATGGTGTCGAACACCCAGACCGGACGGTTGCCGCCAGGCGCGTCGATCGAGATCCGGACCTGTGATCCGGCGCGAAAGACGTGGGCGAATGGGAAGATCTCGACACGGGCGAGGTCAAAATCCTGCTCGCCCTTACCGTCGGTGAGCGCCTCGGCATCAGATTCGAGGTGCGTGTGTGCTGGACGCAGCGCCGTGGAAAGTTCGTCGTCAAGTGCCCGGTGGCTGGCGCGGAGCCAGCCGGACTGGATGTACATCTCCTGGCCGTCCGGGCGGACCTCGGAGATCGTCACCTCAAGGTCGGTGTCGCCGAGGTTGGAGTTGACCCACAGGTCAGCCGAGCCCGACCCGATCATCGTCACCGTGCCATTCAGTGGGTCGGACAGGAACGTTGCTGCGGTGCCTGGCGCCGGCTCCTGCCAGTCCCAGGTCACATCGGTCCTCCAAATGTCGCTGCTGTTTCCCTCGTAGAACGTGGCAGGCACGCCATCTGGAAGGGCGAGGTATGCGGCCTGGCCATTGTCGCTCTCGGGTGCATCGACGAGGCGCCCGTCTTGTCCCAGCCACCAGTCGGTGGGTTCCGTTGTCGGAATCGGCCAGGCGTCGAACGCTTCGACAAATCGTGGAACCGGGGCGCGAGCGGTGTCGTTGCCAGCGCCTTGTTCGAACAGCACGCGGATTGGAGGTTCCGCCTCAAACGCTGCAAGTGCCTCGTCGTACGTCATGTCGGCGAACCGGTCGTCGGGTATTTCGAAGTCGGTGGTTCCGAAGATGCCGCCGGCGAGCAAGGGCGCGAGCAAGCGGGCCGTGTCGAGTGTTGGCACGCGTTCGGCGACATAGAGGTCGAGGAATTCGATCCAGCGCGGGAAGTTGGCCGGTCCGATTGAGTCGGTGTGGAGTCCGTTCATCAACGATACGTAGAGATGGTCTGTGCCGGTGAACCGGTCAAGCATGGTGGGGAACCGCCCACCAGTCTGCTCGTCCTGCCATGCGCCTGCCACGAACGTCGGCACGGTGATCTTGTCGACGAAAAGTCGGGGCGACAGTTCGTTGCTCTGCGCTGAATCGTAAAACGGTGATTCGAAGATCTCCGCGATCAGATCGGGGTTCTGGTTTCGCAGTGACTGGTTCTCGGCACAGGCTGTGTCGCCGGCGCGGATCTGATCCTTCGCCCACGCCTGGCCGCCTTCGTCGACGATGTTGCCTTCGGGGTCGATTGCCGGCCTGCCGTTGTCGACCCGATCCTGGGTCCAGTCGACGGCAAAACCAGTGTTGAGGAGTCCGCCCGGATACAGGGTCGAGTTGTAACTGTCGTCGATCACAGAAAAGGGTGTGATGGCGGCCAGCGACGGCGGTTGGGTCTGCGCAACGAAGAGCTGACTGATGCCGGGGTAGCTGACGCCGACCATGCCGGGACGGTTCTCGAACACCCACGGTTGGGCGGCGATGGCCTCGATGACGTCATACCCATCAAGACTCTGTGCGTACTCGAAGTAGCGGAATGAGCCGCCGGAGCAACCTGTACCGCGCATGTTGACACCGACGTAGGCGTATCCCAGTTGAGTGAACAGGTCCTTGAACCCGACGCTCTCCGGGTCGGCGGGGGTGTAGCCGGAATACTCGACCACGGTGGGGTACGGACCACCTTCGATTGCGCCGGGCAGCACGACGTTTGCGGACAGGGTGGTGCCATCGCGCATCTCGATGTAGTTCAGGCCGGGCACCAGCCGTTGCTCGGCGTAGAACGCTTGGGTTGGATGTGTGATGCGGTCGAGCACGGTGTGGGTGACGTTGATGTTTTCGCCAGCTGCCGCAACGGAGTACTCAGGTCCTGGCTCGATGTTCCTGAACAGCAGTGACCCGTACTCGTCGACGATGCCAACCGCAGCCGGCGCTCCTGCACGAAACAACGTGAGTTCGGTGCCGGGGGTGTGATTGACGATCGTCAGTTGTTCGACTCCCGGCGTCACGACTCCAGCAGTCTCGAACTCAGGATCGTCGGTCTCGGTCTCGGTCTCGGTCGGCACAACGGTCGACGGGATCGCAAGATCGGTCGCCGGGGGTACCGCACCTGCCGGGCTTGCCGTCGGCGGCACGTCTGTCGGTGCACCCGAGCTGTCGTCATCGTCGGTCGTGCAGGCAGCCGCCAGCAGCCCAAGGATGAGAAGCATTGCCAGACCGGCTCGTCGTTGCATCCTGAGATCATCGCATCGCCATCCCTGAGATGCGTTGGTGAGGTGGCCAAAGGTGTCGCTCCGGCACGAATTTGGGAACGCGGGCGATGGATCTACGCTGCGCGTATGTTCATCAATGGGGAATGGGCGGACGCCGTATCCGGCGCGACGTTCGACGTGACCAATCCGGCAACCGGCGAAGTGATCGGGTCGGTGCCTGATGGTGGCGTCGATGACGCGACAGCCGCCGTCGCCGCTGCCGACGAAGCGTTCGGGGCGTGGTCACAGACCACCGCGTACGAACGCGCCGACCTGCTCTACCGCGCCTGGGAACTGATGACCGAGCGCAGCGCCCAGCTCGCTGAGTTGATGACGCGCGAGCAGGGCAAGCCGCTCAAAGCGAGTTCGGCCGAGGTGAAGTACGGCGCCGATTTTCTTCGGTGGTACGCCGAAGAAGCCAAGCGGGTCGCAGGGGAGTGGCTGCCATCAGCCCGTGCCGATCAACGATTTCTGGTGCTCAAGCAGCCCGTTGGTGTCGTCGCCGCCATCACGCCGTGGAACTACCCGATCTCGATGCTGACGAGAAAGATGGGCCCGGCGCTCGCTGCCGGTTGTACCCTCGTGCTCAAGGCGGCTGAAGCAACACCGCTCTGCGCTTGCGCGATCTTCCAGATCTTTGCCGATGCAGGAGCTCCGTCCGGTGTCGTCAACCTTGTCACGGCACTCGATCCGAAACCGATCGGCGAGGTCTTCTGCACCGACGAACGAGTTCGCAAGGTCACCTTCACCGGATCGACCGCAGTCGGCAAAATGCTTGCGGGCAAAGCCGCGGGCAACCTGAAAAGGGTGTCTGTCGAACTCGGTGGCCACGCTCCCTTCATCGTGTACCCCGACGCCGACCCGGTGCACGCGGCCAAAGGTGCTGCGGCCCTGAAATTCCTCAACTCGGGCCAGGCATGCATCAGCCCAAATCGTCTGTACGTGCACGAGTCGGGTGCCGAAGCCTTTGTCGACACGCTCGTGCAACGGATCGGTCGAGTGAAGGCCGGCAACGGGATGACCGACGGCATCGGGGTTGGCCCGCTCGTCAACGAAGCAGCCGTTGTCAAGGTTGCGAATCAGGTCGACGACGCACGATCGAAGGGTGCCGACGTGCCGGTCGGCGGCGAGCGGTTGACCGGAGAAGGCTTCGATGGCGGCCACTTCTACGCGCCGACGCTCGTCACCGGGGTGACCGACGAGATGCTCATCCGGCGCGAGGAGACTTTTGGACCCGTCGCCCCGGTGATCACCTACAGCGATGTCGACGAAGTAGTCGACATGGCGAACGACACGAACTACGGCCTTGCCGCCTACGTCTACACCCAGAACCTGTCGACAGCGATGCGCACGTTTGAGGGCCTGCGTTTCGGCATCATCGGCATTAATGACGTCAATCCGACGTCCGCGGCGGCGCCATTCGGTGGCATGGGCGACTCGGGCCTTGGCCGTGAAGGCGGCCACGAAGGCATCGCCGAGTACCTCGAAGTCAAGCTCGGCGGTTTCGCGATCTGATCACACGAGGGGTCAGACCTGCGGGTGATCGCATACGATCTGAAGATGGCTGAGTACGACCTGGACGCAATGATCGCCGACGTCAAGACGTTGATCGAGATCGAGTCGCCGTCGTCTGACCTGCCGCAATTGCAGAAGTCCGCAGAGACCCTCGCCGCGATGATCGAGCGCCACCTTGGCAGACGGTGTGACCTCGTTGAGTCATCGGCGGGCACCCATGTGCATTGGAAGGGCGGCGAGGCGGTGCCCGACGGTAAGCGGGTGTTGCTCCTCGGTCACCACGACACGGTGTTCCCGATAGGCACACTCGACCGTCTTCCGTTTGCCGTCACGGACGGTGTGATGACAGGGCCGGGCTGCTTCGACATGTTGGCCGGCATCGTGCAGGCCTTGCATGGACTTGCCACGCTTGACGACATCTCCCATGTCGAGTTGCTGTTCAGCGCCGACGAAGAAGTCGGGTCGCACCAGTCGCGTGCGCTGATCGAAGAACGCGCGCAAGCGTGCGGCAATGTCCTGGTACTCGAACCATCCGCGAACGATGGTGCACTCAAGACCGGCCGCAAGGGATGCGGAACGTTCGAAGTGGTCATCACTGGTCGAGCCAGCCACGCCGGACTTGAGCCCGAAGCCGGTATCAACGCGCTCGTTGAGGCATCGCACCAAGTGCTGGCCATCGATCAGATCGGCGATGCCGCAGTGGGCACCACCGTGACCCCCACTGTCGCCAGCGTCGGGACGACCGACAACGTGGTGCCTGCCGAAGGCCGCATCAAGGTCGACGCGCGCGTCGAGTCCGCAGACGAGAAGGCCAGAGTCGAAGCGGCGATGGCTGCGCTCACGGCGCGCGTTGACGGGGCGGCGGTTGACGTGAATGGTCAGATCGGGCGTCCGCCGATGCCTGAGTCGGCCTCGGCAACGCTGTTCCCCATCGCGCAGCAGGTGTCGCCCGGCATCGAGGGGTACTCCGTCGGTGGCGGCAGCGACGGCAACTTCACCGCAGCAATCGGTGTCCCCACGCTCGACGGTCTCGGTGCCGTCGGCGGCGGTGCCCACGCCGACACCGAACACGTCATTGTGGCCACCATGCCCGAACGAGCCCGCCTCGTCGCTGGCATCGTCGCTGCCCTTGGGCCCAACTGAGTGACGTCTGGTTGAATGGCGTCTGGTCCCGACCCCGCCGTCACTCAGTGATGCCCGGACGGGCTACGAGTCGAGGGCTTTGGTGATGTCGCCGGACTCCAGAGTGCCGATGCCCTGGTACAAGTCGAGCTTGTTGCGAGTGTCGGTGATGTCGAGGTTACGCATCGTCAACTGGCCAATACGGTCCAGTGGACCAAATGGCTGATCCTCGACCCGCTCCATCGAGAGGCGATCGGGCTCGTAGGTCAGGTTGTCCGAGACCGTGTCGAGAATCGAGTAATCATCCCCGCGACGCAGGCGCAGCGTGACTTCCCCCGTGACCGCCGAGCCGATCCAGCGCATGAGCGGCTCACGCAACATCAAGCTCTGCGGGTCGAACCAGCGTCCCTCGTACAACAGGCGGCCGAGACGGCGACCCATCGTGCGGTAGTTCTCGATCGTGTTCTCGTTGTGGATGCCGTTGACCAACCGCTCGTAGCAGGCGTGGAGGAGCGCCAAAGCGGGGGCTTCGTAGATGCCTCGCGACTTCGCCTCGATGATGCGGTTCTCGATCTGGTCGCTCATCCCGAGTCCGTGGCGACCGCCAATACGGTTTGCCTCGTCGACCAGATCGACCTGCGACGCGAAGCGCTCGCCATTGATGGCCACAGGCCAGCCTTCTTCGAAACGCACCGTCACATCCTCGGTCTCGATGACGACGCTCTCGTCCCAGAAGGGCACGCCCATGATCGGCGTGACAATTTCCATCGACGTGTCGAGTTCTTCAAGCGCTTTTGCTTCGTGAGTGGCGCCCCAAATATTCGCGTCGGTCGAGTACGCCTTCTCGACGGAGTCGCGGTACGGCAGGTCGCGCGCCTGCAAAAACTCGCTCATGCCCTGACGGCCGCCCAGTTCCTCGACAAACGTGGGGTCGAGCCAGGGCTTATAGATCCGCAGCTTCTCGTTGACCAGAAGGCCATAGCGATAGAAGCGTTCGATGTCGTTGCCCTTGTACGTGGAGCCGTCGCCCCAGATGTCGACACCATCGTCGGCCATCGCACGTACGAGCAATGTGCCGGTCACTGCGCGTCCGAGCGGAGTCGTGTTGAAGTACGTCTTACCGCCGGAGCTGATGTGAAAGGCGCCGCATTGAACCGCAATGAGTCCTTCGCGCACCAGCTCATCGCGGCAATCGACAATTCGTGCCTCCTCAGCTCCGTACTGCTTGGCGCGGACCGGGACACCCTCGAGGTCAGGCTCATCAGGTTGGCCGAGGTCAGCGGTGTACGTGTACGGAACGGCGCCGCGTTCGCGCATCCACGCCACGGCAGCCGAGGTGTCCAGGCCACCGGAGAAGGCAATGCCGACTCGCTCGCCCTGAGGCAGTGACATCAAGACTTTGGCGTTGGATGCGCCGTCGAGCGGGGGAGTGTGAGCGTCGGCCATAGTTGCACGATGATACCGTTCTGCGGCAGCGCTCTCAGCGAACGCCATCGTGAATCGCCCGGAGCGGTGTGCCTCGATCAGTCCAACGTCACGGGAGCTGGCGCCCGGCGTGATGATGCAGCGAGTGCGCCGAACGAGACGAGGAGCATCGAGCCGGCAATGGCGAACTCGATGGCTGCGAGGCCGCCCGACCGTGACATGTCGAAGACTGCGATCCCGGCGATGGCGAACGACCCGACGATGCTTGCCAGAGCGACACGTCGAGTATTGGAAATCGCAAGGAGCCCCAACATCAAGGTGATGGCAAATGGCAGGATGCGAACCAGCATGGGTTGAGGCTGGGAGCGGGGTCCGAGCCACCAGGTGCCGATGCCGATCTCCTCGCTGGTCTTCCACACTGCAGCAAACGCAAAGAACGCTGCTCCCCAGCAGACCGCCAACATGATCTGCCAGGCGACAGTGAGTTGGCCGGGCTGCGGCGGTTGTGCCAACCCAGCAGTCGCTCGCGGTGACGGTGCGTCCAAAGCTCGGGCGACGGAGGGCTCCGTCAGCGGTGGCGCCGGAAACGGTGGTGCGGAGTCGGGAGGCGGCAGCGGGCCCCCGGGATTCGGCTCGTTGGAGGCGTCCGACACGGTCAGAAGGGTAGGCGCTGCGGGGCCGACTTCCCCGTCAGCTACCCTGCGGCACCGATGACGAATACGGGTGCACCATTCGACAAGCTCTCGATCTTCTACCCGATGTGGAACGAAGAAGAGTACGTAGAGCGGGCGCTTCGGGCGGGACGCCGCGCCTGTGGGATCCTCATCGAAGCAGGTGACATCGCTGACTACGAACTGATCATCGTCGACGACGCTTCAACCGACAGCACTGCCGAAATCGCTGATCGCATCGCAGCGGAAGATCCACACGTCCGGGTCGTGCATCACGCCAAGAACCGCAAGCTCGGAGGAGCGATCAAGACCGGATTTGCCACCGCAACCGGTGATCTCATTCTGTACACCGACGCCGACCTCCCGTTTGACATGGCGGAATTGCCGCGAGCGGTGCGCCTCATGATCGATTACGACGCCGACATCATCAGCGCGTATCGATTTGACCGCACCGGCGAGGGTTATCTCCGCACCATCTACACCTTCTGGTACAACCTTCTGATTCGCAGCCTGTTTGGCGTCAAGGCCCGCGACATCAACTTCGCGTTCAAGTTGTGTCGAGCCCGCGTGTTCGAGCACGTCGAGCTCAAGAGCGAGGGGTCGTTCATTGACGCCGAGCTCGTTATCCGATCCACTCGGCTGGGGTACGAGATGCTGCAGTTTGGCGTCGACTACTTCCCGCGCACGCGCGGCGAATCAACGCTCAGTTCCCCGGGAATCATCCTCACGATCCTCAGGGAGATGCGTCAGCTGCGCGGTGATCTCGATGGCATCACGCCGATCGTCGATCGCAGCTGAACCCGGCGCGGACGTGAAGAAAGAAACTCTCGGCGAACATGGCGGGCGCGACGATCCGGGAACTGCGTTGGTTGGTACATTCGCTTCCGACAGCGGGTGCCGCTGACTGGCAACTCGCGCTCTCATCTGCAATCCCGTCGCAATGAACGAAACTTCTTCCACGCCGTCCTGGCGCCCTCCGAATCACGTCGCGAAATGGCTTCCAGCTGTCGCTGCGGCCGGGCTGCTTGGCACCGTCATCGTCGCAGGCGTTGCTCTTGGCGGAGGTGGTGAAAGCAACGTGCAACAGACCGAACTCGCCGATTCGGCGTTCGTTGTCGACACGGGCGTCACTGCGCTCACGGTGCCCGATTCGGTTCCCGACGTGATTGGGGTAGTCGAGACATCACTCCCTGTCGACAAGACCGTGCTGCAGCGAAACCTGATCAAAGGTCTCGCTGGCGACGACGTCAAGCAGGTGCAACTGCGTTTGACCGATCTCGGCTTCGTGCCTGGCCCTGTCGACGGCATCTACGGCGATCAAACGGTCAAGGCCGTGTGGGCCTACGAGAAGTTGGTGCTGAAGCGTCCGAGCAACGATCCGACTGGACGAGTCACACCCGAGATGTGGGACGCGATGCAGGAACCGTTCGTCATTCAACCTCGACGACCCAACGCCACACCGAATCACACCGAGGTCTACTTGCCTGAGCAGGTGTTGGCGATCTTCCACGACGACAAGCCGGCGATGATCACGCACATGTCGAGCGGGAGCAACGAGCAGTGGTGCGAGGAAGTCACGATCAGCCCTGGCGAGTACGGCAACCGTGAGGGCACCGAGCCATTGGTGCGTGGTGAATGTGGCATCTCGAACACTCCGGGAGGTGTCTTCACCGTCTACCGCGAAGTTGAAGGCATCCGCGAGAGCGCGCTCGGCGGAATGTGGAATCCGGTCTATTTCAACTACGGCATCGCAATCCACGGTGCGCTCAACGTGCCGTTGCAGGGAGCCTCGCACGGCTGTATTCGTATCCCGTTGAACATCTCTGAGACTATGCAGGAACTGATGGGCAACGGCGATCAGGTCTTCGTGTGGGACGGCGAGAACGAGCCAGAAGCAGTGGGATCGCCGCCGCCAACATTCAACTGGCTCGATCCTGACTACGAATCCACGTCGACCACCACCACCACCGTCGTCGAGACGACCACCACGACTGAACCCGCAGTCGACGCCACCGTGGCCAGTACCTCGCCCGCAACCACTGTCGCTGCGACAACGACCACCACGGCCGTTCCGGATACCACCAGTACCACCACCACCACCACGACGGTCGCTGCAGGCGGAAGTGAAGGCGAGGCAATGGACGACGGTGGGGCCGACGCGGCTTGGGGCGGCTGATCGATTGGGCGCGTCCGCTGCGCCTCCCAACACGGTTGACCAGTACCTTCG
>Ga0209603_1000171_pt1 | contig 85846 bp, 63 predicted proteins | sample COGITO_mtgs_1206_FD_184812 | JGI IMG/M metagenome (GOLD analysis project Ga0209603, IMG submission 184812) | Pelagic marine microbial communities from North Sea - COGITO_mtgs_120607 (SPAdes) (version 2) | ecosystem: Environmental > Aquatic > Marine > Epipelagic ...
GATTATACAAGATTTGTATACCTTATTGCGCCAACCTGCGATTGGCCTGACTGATACCATAGATAAGCCAGCCTGATTGATTAAAGTTGCTGATAGGTTAACCAGTCAGTGTAATTGAGAATAAGCTAGGACTGCTGTTGCATTTCCCAGTTCTCAATTAGCTCCTGAGTATCATGGGCCCAGGGATGGAAATCTTCGGCAAAGAAATCTTTGTAAGGCTGCCAGGTGCCGCGCAGTACGCCCTGCTTGCCAAATAAGAATACAAAACCGGATGCCCAGACTTTTAGATTCCAAAGCACTCCATCACGACGCAATATATGGCGCACACCATGGAGAATATCCCAGGTCAGAAAAAACGTGCTGCGGCGCATAGCGGCCCGGCGCATTTTCTCTGTACCACCAATAGCGCGATAGACATCAAAGGCCACGGCCTTGTGCTCCATCTCTTCCACTGCATGCCATTTCCATAGCTTGGCCATAGCAGGGTGGGCACCTTTGAACAGGTCAGCAGTGCCCAGAGCTCTCTCGGCCAGCACAGCAGTCATATGCTCCACTGCGACTGTGCCCGCCAGCTGATCGCGAGGGGGAATATTCTTTTTAACCCAGGCCATGCGCTTGCGCAGGGGCTTTTCTAGCTCTTCCAGATCATAGCCACGCTGGGCGCAGAGCAGTTCGTTATAGCGCTGGTGCTCGCGCAGATGCACGGCCTCCTGACTATAGAAATCCTTCATTTCCTGCTTGAGCTTGGGATCGGTAATGCGGTCGCGATAATGGCGCACCGAGTTAATAAAAAACTGCTCACCCAGCGGAAAGGTAATCGACATGGCGTTAAACCAGGCAGTGGCAAACTGATGGTTGTTCATCCAATCGCCCTTGAGCGCCTCAGCTAGATCCAACTGAGGATTGCGCTTGGTGATAGGCACATTTTCCGGTGTAAAAGACTGGGGCTGGCTCATAGCAGTAACCTACATTCGCTCAACAATAATTGCCGGGGCCATACCGCCGCCCGCGCACATAGTGACCAGGCCGCGCTTGAGACCGCGACGCTCTAGCTCATCAACCATAGTGCCAATCAAAACAGAGCCGGTGGCACCAATAGGATGACCCAGGGCCATAGCACCGCCATTGACATTAACCCTATCTCGATCCAGATCCAGATCGCGGATAAATTTCTCTGCAACCACGGCAAAGGCTTCATTAATTTCCCACAGATCAATATCGTCTTTGGTGAGACCCGCTTTTTCCAGCACCCGCTTGGCTGATGGCACAGGAGCATTGAGCATCAGCGCCGGGCAGTCGCCCATATTGCCGTAGGCAACCACTTTGGCACGGGGCTTCCAACCCTGCTTGGTGGCATAGTCCGGTGACGCCAACAAAACCGCAGCAGCACCGTCGACAACACCAGAGGAATTGCCTGCATGATGCACATGCTCAACATCCACATCTGGGTATTTCACTGCCATTAGCTTGGCATAGGTGGTGCCCTCTTCATCCAGAGGCATATTGGTCAGTTTTTCAAAAGACGGCTGAAGCTGACCCAGAGTTTCCATGGTGGTGCCGGGACGGGGAAATTCATCTTTATCCAGGGCCAGGGAGCCATCGTCGTGATAAACAGGTACCAGGCTCTTATCAAAATGGCCGTTTTCTATGGCATGAGCAGCGCGTTGCTGACTCAGCTCTGCCAGGCGATCCAGATCCTCACGGGGAATGCCCTCAATGGTGGCTATGGTATCTGCACAGAGCCCCTGATGGGACTGGCCATACATCTCGCGCAGATGCATATTACCTGAATCCACAAAGGGACTGGTTTCGGCAGCGAGACGGCCATAGCCAGACATCATTTCACAGCCACCGGCAATTACCATATCTTCCATACCGGACATAATCGAGGCCGCAGCCATATTGACAGTAGTGATACCAGAGCCACAGAAACGATCCAGAGTGACACCACTGGAAGTGACATCATAGCCCGCATCCAGGGCGGACATACGGCCCATATCATTGCCATTGGGCCCGCGCTGTACGTTACAGCCCCAGATAATATCAGCCACATCAGCGGTATTGATATTGTTGCGCTCCGCCAGTGCTTTTAACACCGTGGCACCTAGGCGCTGAGGGTGAATTTCAGTGAGCGCTCCGCGGCCCGGCTTGCCAATACCACGGGGTGTGCGACAGGCGTCGATAATCCATGCTTCGGTCATAATAGTTACCTTTGTTTGAAAAGCCCCATTCAGTTACAGCACTGTGTAGAGCGCTTTTATTGTTTTAATTATTCACGATTATCTGCACTGTATTAATAGCTCGGCAACTATTCAAACTTACTTATGACCAATGGTTCAGGAAGACGGCACCAACTATCTGGCCATCCAGAGATATTCTATTTTATTTCCGCTAGACTGGGCTTAAATTCAGGGCCTTAGTTCGGAGCCTAATAATGATAAAAAAAAAGTTCTCACCGCAATTTATGACCGTCGGCCTAATCTGTCTGTTGGGCCTTGCCATGCAGGTTAAGGGCGAAACCGAGCGCAGCTTTGCGCCAGCAGAACAGGATAGCAAAGGTCGCTATATCAACCTCGACAGGAATCTCCCGGGCGTATCCATCAAGGTGACCGCACCGTTTTTTGCCCGGCGTGTACTCACTGCCTTTAAAAGTCGCGACGGCGCGCCACAGCGTATTGCCAACGACGGTGAGTTTCTTCGAGAGAATGCCACACACAGTGAGCCCACAGTAACCTGGATTGGTCATGCAACATTATTGGTGCAGATGGAACATCTCAGTTTCCTTACCGATCCCATATGGTCAAATAGACCCAGCCCCGTGCCCTTTGCCGGGCCCAATCGCTATGTAAAACCCGGCATCGCTATCGAAGACCTGCCCCCTATCGACTTTGTAATAATCTCTCACAATCATTATGACCATCTGGATTTGCCCACATTGCGAAAGCTGTCCAAGCGCGACCCAGATACTGTATTTTTTGTACCTCTGGGCAATGGCGAATTGCTGCGCAAAAACGGTATTGATCAGGTTCAAGAGCTGGATTGGGGTGAGACTGCCAGCATCAAAGACGCGACCATTCACTGTCTGCCTACCCAGCACTGGAGCAAGCGCAGCCTTACCGACACCAGAAAAGCACTCTGGTCTTCCTGGGCGGTAACAGGGCCTCAGCGACGCTTTTACTTTGCCGGGGACACTGGTTATTTTGCCGGCTTTAAAGAAATTGGCGATAAATTGGGGCCTTTTGACCTAGCCGCTGTTCCCATTGGCGCCTATGAACCCAATGCCATGATGAAGGTGTCCCATATGAACCCGGAAGAGGCGGTTCAGGCCGCTGTAGATATAAGAGCACAACGGGCGGTAGCCGTACATTTCGGTACCTTTAACCTTTCTGACGAGCCTCTGACTGAGCCACCGCTCAGATTTAAAGCCGCAGCTGAAAAGTCTGACATAGGCGCGACCAACAGCTGGGTTTTAGATATTGGCGAAACCCGGAAATTTTAATCCCAGGTACCATTGCGAGAAAATCTATGACGAAGAGTAATCGGAACGGCGTTTCAGTTTGCCCCCTTGGCTTTTTGATACTCTGCCTCTGCAGCTTATCTGGCTGCGGTGAGATGGATCCTAACAATATCGCAATCACAGAGAGCCGCGCTCCCCTAAGTGAGACACAGGCTGGCAATCTTATGCAGCTGCCCCTCGATTGCGCCGAGATCGAATACCCTAATAAGCTCAGTCAGATGCTGCGCAGTGATGCTGACCTCGCCTCTCCGACCCAGCTACACCCGGCTTTTTATGGTTGTTTTGACTGGCACTCGGCGGTCCATGGTCACTGGTCTATGGTGCGCCTGCTTAAAGCATTTCCCAATGTGGCTGGCCATGAACAAGCCAAAGTTATTCTGCAACGCCATATTACCCCCGCCAATATCGCTATTGATATCAACTATCTGCGAGACAACAAATCTTGGGAACGACCCTATGGTTGGGCCTGGCTACTCAAGTTAATGCTCGAACTTAAAACCTGGGACGATCCAATAGCAGCACCATTATCCGCAGCTCTTAAGCCTCTTGCTGAAGAACTGTCAGCTATGTATATCGCCCATTTACCCAAGCTTGTTTACCCTATCCGCGTGGGCGAACACAGCAACACTGCCTTTGGCCTCACCTTCGCTTGGGACTATGCTCTGCTGTTCAACGATGCCCCGTTAAAAGCAGCCATTGCTCAGCGGGCAAAAGACTTTTATCAACAGGATAAAAACTGCCCGATTAGCTGGGAACCCAGCGGCTATGATTTTCTGTCACCCTGCCTTGAAGAAGTCGACCTGATGCGCAGAGTGCTACCTGAAGAACAGTTTATTCCCTGGGTTAATGATTTCTTACCCCAGCTGTCCTCAACAGATTTTGATCTAGCCGTGGGTGAAGTATTTGATCGCACTGATGGCAAGCTGGTGCATCTGGATGGTTTAAATTTCAGTCGCGCCTGGGTGCTCTATGGTTTAGCTGAGCAATACCCGGAGTTTTCACATCTGAAAAAAGTCGCAGACCTTCATATCGATTATTCCCTGCCAAATTTGGTTGGTGACAGCTATGAAGGGGGACATTGGTTAGGGTCATTTGCGATTAACGCTCTGCTTCGATCAAACTAAACAGCTCTATCAATTAATTTTTAATCCAGCGTCCCATTTGGGCAAAGGTAATCCATGTCAATGTATAACAGTTCCATTCCAATTTTCGTTCGCTTTCTAGATAATTTATCTGGCCTGCTTAATTCCGCCAGTGCCTATGGCACAGATCAAGCCATTGATGAATCAGTGCTCGCCAGCGCGCGTCTGTTTCCCAATATGCATCCTCTTATCAAACAGGCACAGATCGCCTGCGATATGGTGATGCGCGGCGGCGCTCGGTTAGCTGGTGCCACACCTCCGGAGGATGAAGACAATGAGACAACCTTCGCCGAACTTCAGGCCAGAATTGCGGATACCAAGACATTTTTGCTGGGCCTGTCTGAAGAAAACATTAATGGCTCCGCAGATAAAACCATTGTCATGCCAGCTGGCCCCTATGAATTAACCTTTACTGGCGAAGAGTATTTAAACCTGTGGATACTGCCAAACATGTTTTTCCATATCAGCACTACCTACAATATTTTGCGCCACAATGGTGTGGCCATTGGCAAGGTTGATTTCTTGGGTGTAGGCTCGTTTATTACCAAAGGCCCTTAAGCCAGCACAATCTGTGTTATTGCACTGCTGTTCTGGACTTGAGAAAAGACTATTAGCCATGGTTTTGCCCGGCTTAACTAGGCGGCGTGCACTGCTCGCAGCAAACGGCCCATCGGCTTCTCGCCCAGATCAGCAGCAAACTGGGTATTTTCCCAGGCACTGTGGCCACCAATCATCACCAGCTCAACCACGCCATCGGATCGATTGACCAGCTGCTCATGGCTAAATTCTTCACGGTGAATACGCTGGGCGCTGTTCTCGCCATCGTATTCAGCAAGCTTCTTAGGGTCGATCAAAATCAAATCCGCCACATCACCCAAGTCGATAGTACCGCCCTCCACACCGAACACATCGGCGGCGTCTTTAGTCAGCCGTTTGACCATATAGCTAACATCCTGATCACCCCCCTGAGCCGCCAGCTTTAGGCTGCGCAGGTTGACATCATAAAAGGCCATATTGGTCAGATGGGCGCCGCTGTCATTAAAGCCGGGCAACAGCAGAGGGTTCATTAGCAGCTCGCGCACTGTCTCTAGGTCGCGGTTGGCAGTGATGGTGCTCCAGGTTAGATCATTGTCAAAGGAGCGCAGCATCTGCAGCATAAAGTCCCCTTCGTCTTCAATCCAGGCAAAGTCTGCCTGCACTGTTGCAAGCTCATCTTTGGTTATATCTGCCGGTTGCTGCCCTGCATTAATAGCATTTATCCGATCAAAAACTGCCTGGAAATCCATGCCCTGCCAGCTGCTCTGGGGGCAGCGCTCTAAAAGCATATCGGCTAGGGTGCGGTGGAAAGCATAGTCCTCTAAATTGATCTTGCGTTTGAGGCGCGCCAAACTCCAACCCTGCTTGCCCTTCATCCACATAGCTTTAAAGGCCCTGGCATAGTCTGGGTCATTGAGAATAGCCAGGCGAGCCTCGCGATCTTCAAGATCAGTTTCATTAAGGCGGCGCAACTCAGGAATTTCCTCGGCCAGTGGTGTCACCGCGCCATCACCCCAGGTTTTAAAGGGCGCGCCCAGCGCCTGCATATGAAAGTCCCCTTTGATCAGCCAGGAGTTGAGCATACGCGCCAGCATCTTAGTCAGGCGAGCCAGACGCCAGTTATTGGTAATATCCAATGCCGCAACCACAGTGGTGCGCAAGGGCTTGCCATAGAGTCGGCCACTTGTGAGCAGAAAGGTTTTTAATGTGCCAATCACGCTGTCTTTTGGTGGCGTAGCCTGCCATAGAGCACCCTGTTCTCGCACCACGCCAGTCAGCGCCTTTAGCTCGGGGAATTTGGAAAACTGGGTGGGAATAGTTTTTTCACAGTGGGGCTGTGCCGCCAGATAGTGAAATGGCAGTGCATCGGTTGAGAAACCTGCATAGCCCTGCTGCAAACCCTCGCGCAGTGAATCTTTCATCTGTTCCAGCTCATCGCTGGTTGGGTCCCGTGTAATGCTATTTTCGAAACCCATTTTTTCGATACGCAGCATGGAATGGGGAAATAGCGCCACCACATTGGGACCAAGATTCAGCTTTTCCAGATGGTCTAGATAGTCGCCGGGGTTTGCCCAGCTGACATTGTCGGCACAGTGGCGCAAAACATGCTTGGGAATATTTTCTACCCGCGCATAACAGCTAACAATTGGGTCATTGGTACCATCGCGCTGAGCGCCAAAGGCCAGCCCTAGACTACAGTTGGCAATCACCACTGATGTAGTGCCGTGGCGAGTAGACTCTGGCAGGCCAGGCGCTACCTCCAACTCCAGATCATAATGGGTGTGAATATCAAATAGCCCGGGCATCAACCACAGACCTTGGGCATCAATCACTCGGCCAGCCTGGCTGGCATCTAACTGCTGCCCGCGGGCCACAATGCGGCCATCAGCTACAGCAACATCTTCAATCACCGGCTGTTCGCCAGGGTTAAAAACTTTGGCATTTTTAATCAAAGTATCAAATGATTGGGGCTGGGCTTGAGTCATGGTCTTTCTCTTATAAGTTATAATTATTGCTAGCTAGACTGCTTTTTGAAATCTATTTGTCAGGCAACACAGGCAAAGTATTGCACCAAGATTAATCGGACTCAAGACAGTAAATGGACTCGCGGGTCGTTTTACGCCACTATAAAGCCAGTCCATTTTATAAAAATAAAAATCCTATGGAATCATCTGTCAGTAAACCTAGTTTTAGCCCGGAGCTCTGGCGCGCCCAGGGGCAATATCAATCTCTTCTGGGGCATCAGATCTTCTGTATTGATAGCGGGGCAACTCAGCAGTACAGCCCTCAAACGCCTGTATTACTACTGATCCATGGCTTTCCCACCTCAAGCTGGGACTGGCTGCCAATCTGGGATGACCTAGTAAGTGATTATCGGGTGATAGCACTGGATATGCTGGGTTTTGGCCTCTCTGATAAACCCAACAGGCGCGACTACAGCATCCATGGCCAAGCGGATATTGTCGAGGCTCTGGTTGCTGCAAAAGGGCTCGAGAGCTTTCATGTGCTGGCCCATGACTATGGCGACACCGTAGCCCAGGAGCTGCTTGCGCGACAGATGGATGGCTCTGGAATCGGGCAGTGGCTGTCCTGCTGCTTTCTCAATGGCGGACTATTCCCAGAGACCCACAGGGCTCTGCTTACCCAAAAACTTCTGCTCAGCCCTATAGGTGGATTACTAAATGTATTTACCGGCTACCGCCAATTTTGCCGTAACTTCAGCTCGGTATTTGGCGAAGATAGCAAACCCTCAGAGCAGGAGTTGCAGGATTTTTGGTGGCTGATTAACTTCAATGATGGCAAACACCTTTTTCACAATCTGATTACCTATATGAGCGACCGTATCCAGCACAGAGAGCGCTGGGTGTCGGCCCTGCAAAAATCCACTATTCCCCTGGCGCTTATCAATGGCTCAGTAGATCCAGTTTCCGGCAGCCATATGGTAGCGCGCTATAGAGAACTGGACTGCCGCCTGGACTATTGCGCCGAACTGCCAAAGATTGGCCACTACCCCCAGGTAGAGGCCCCTCAGGATGTGCTGGCTCATTATCTGGCATTCCACAGCAAGAATATTAGCGGAGATAATCATTGAGCCAATCCGTTAGCCAGCTGAGTAAAAACGCCCCATCAAACAGCAATAGCATTGATACCCATAATCTGGACCAGTGGCTGGGTGGACTAACCTTTGATCAGGCCTACCAGCAGTATGAAGACCAGGGTTATATTTTATTTAAAGAGGTGATGGATGCGGCTGCAGTGCAACAGGTGCGAGAGGCGCTGGCGCCTTTTTTAACCGCAACCGGGCGCAATGACTTTGAGGGCTTTAAGACCAATCGGGTTTACAGTCTGTTGGCCAAGGCCCCGGATGTTTTTTCGCAGATGGTAACCCACCCCCTGGCACTGGCATTTGCCGAGCGAGAACTGGGGGAATCCTGTCTGCTGTCGGCATTATTAGCGATCAATTTACATCCGGGGGAAACTGTGCAGGGCTGGCACTGTGACGATTCTCAGGTCAGTATTCCACGCCCGCGCAGAGCTTTTGGGGTCAGTGCCTTTTGGGCCATAGATGATACAACCGAGTTAAATGGGGCTACGGAATTTATCGCTGACAGCCATAACTGGACTGAAGACAAAACCATAGCTCTGGCTGCGGTAGACGAGCTAATGGACCCCAGAGAGCGGGATCCAAACCATGATCCCCAGCCTAGGACCGATACATTTAAAGTACCCATGACCAGCGGTTCATTGCTGCTGGTTAAAAGCAGCCTCTATCACCGAGGCGGAGCAAACCTGTCCGATGCCTCGCGCCTAATAGTTACCCCTCAGTACTGCACTGGCTGGGCCCGACAGCTTGAAAATATGGCTCTGGCCATTCCGCCTGATACGGTTCGCACTCTGCCCAAGCGTGTGCGCGAATTGATTGGCTACAGTATCCATGAAGCTTTTATGGGTTATGTCGATGGAGTGCACCCAGAGAAAAGCTTATAAAAAGCAAACAACTAAAGCTGGGTTATTACTAAACCAATAGACAAACTAGCGGGCAAAGCCGGGCGCCTGCATATCTACCCTGCGAACCTCACCGTACTTGGCTGCGATATCCTGTATTGCATCGGCGCGGCCGATCAGCACATATTGCAGATTGTCCCTTGGGAAATAGCTATCTATCAATCGCTCAGTCTCCGCCAGGGTCAGGCCATTTACCTTGGCTTCAAACTCATTGATAAACTCTGGCCCAAAATCAAATAGATACATATCTGCCATCAGGCTGGAGAGCTGGCCAGTGGTTTCATAATCTGGCGGAAACTGCCCTTTGACATAGGCCTTGGCCGAATCCAATGTGGCCTGGTCTATGCCCTGCTCCCATAGTCTGGCATAGGTTGCCAGGGCCAGATCAATCGCCTCTTCAGTGGTCGAAGTTTTGGTAAAGGTACTAATTCTAAATGTGCCGCCATCTCGGAATGAGGTAAAGCCAGAGCGCGCACCATAGGTCAGACCGCTGTTTACCCGCAGCTCATCATTGAGCCAGGAGGTAAAACGGCCACCCAGTATGGTGTTGATAACCTGCAGGCCGACAAAGTCCGGATTATCGCGGCTAATGCCCATGCCACCGATTAAGAAGGTGGTTTCAATGGCATCAGGCTTATCTACTAACAGCACTTTGGCACTGTTTGGGGCCTCTATCGGTTCAGGTGCAAGCGCTTCAACTGCACCAGCGCCCTGCCAGTCTGAGAATAACCCCTCAACATAGGCTTTCATCTCGGCAAGCTCAAAGTCACCGGCAATGGTCAGCGCGGTATTGGCTGGCTGGTAATGAACAAGATAAAAATCCCGCACCTGCTGAAGACTCATGTTCTGCAAAGATTCACTGTCGCCAAAGCTGGGACTGCCATAGGGGTGATCTGCAAAGAGCTGGGCATTAAAATAAGCACCGATCACAGCTCTTGGGCTCTCTTTAGCCTGCGCCAACGCAGCCACTTTATTTTTGAGCAGTTTGCTATATTCCGTCTGATCAAATGTGGGCCCAGTGAGCACAGCCTTAAGTAGCGGCAACATCTGCTCAGCATCTTTGGTCATAAAGTCAGCGCCTATATAGCTACCTTCAACCCCTGAATCTGCATTTAGACTGGCGCCCAGACTATCGACCAACAACTCCGTCTCCTGCTTGGATGCTAACTTATTGCCCAGCAGTAGGCTCTGGGCTGTGATGGATGCAATACCAGCAACATGATCTGCGACACTGCCGGCACGCACTACGGCGTTTACAGTAATTAATGGCACCTCAGTCTGGGGCATAAGCATCAGCGTCAGGCCATTGTCCAATATCACTGTCTCGCTGGGAGGCATTTGAAAACTGCTAACCGCTGGTGCCACATTGGTCACTGTCTGAGGATCTGGGGCGCAGGCTGAGAGAGAAAATACTAACCCGACAGCAGCGGTTGCGGTGACTAGTTGTCTGATCATTGATCCAGCTCCTCCTCTGCAGCCAGCACTCCCACCGTTCGATTGGCCCGGATAAAGTATTGACTGGCAACACGCTGTATATCTTGAGGCGTCACTTTGTTGTATTCCTCTGGAGCACTAAATAATTTTCCGTAGCTCCCCATAAACAACTCAAAGGTGCCTATGGTATTCGCCTTGCCATTGATGGTTTCTAGGGTGCGATAAAAATCCATGAGACGCAGATTTTTAACTTTCTCTAATTCAGCGGCTGTTACACCAGTGTCGGAGACCTTGGCAATCTCAGCTAACAGGGCCTGCTCTAGTTTGGCGGCATCAGTATCCGCTGCTGCCACTGCGTAGAAGTAAAATAAATTGGGATCAAAGCTCTCGGGCATATAGGTTTCTACACCCAGTGCAATCTGATTATTGACCAGGGACTGATACAGGCGCGAGCTTTTGCCCTCGCCCAAAATAGCGGCCAGCAAATCCAAGGCATAATGGTCTGGGTGAGCGGTCTCGGGAATATGATAAGCCAACATCAGATTGGGCGTACTAACCGAAGCTTTTTTAACAAACACCCGGCGCTCGCCTTTTTGCTCGGGCTCTAGGGTTTTAATCTCTCTGGGCGGGGCCTTGGCGGGAATTGGTGCAAAGTACTTATCGGCCATGGCTCTGACCTCCGCGAGCTTTACATCACCGGCAATCACCACCACGGCATTGTTGGGAGCATAGTAGGTGCTGTGATACTCACGCAGATCCTCCAGGGACCAGGCGGCAATATCAGATTCATGACCAATCACTGACCAGGAATAAGGGTGAGCTCGAAAGGCCGCGCCTTTTAACTCTTCCTGCAGTACGCGCCAGTTAGAGTTTTCCAAACCTGTGGTGCGCTCGGAAGCAACCACACCGCGCTCGGACTCAACCATTGCTGCATCTATATCCAGACGGGCAATTCGGTCGGCTTCCAGATCAAAAATAGTCTCCATGGCGCCAGCCGGGAACCAGTTGGTGTAAACAGTGACATTTTCGGAGGTATAGGCATTGTTGGCGCCGCCGGCAGCTTCCATGGTGCGGTCGAACATCTTGGGGCCAAACTTGGCTGAGCCATTGAACATCATATGCTCAAAGAAATGTGAGATGCCAGTAATGCCTGGCACCTCATTGCGCGAACCCACCTTCCAGAACAGATACATATTGGCATTGGGAATAGAGCTATCTTCCAGCACCAATATCTTCATACCATTGTCGAGGGTAAAACTTTTAATATCCTCCTGGGTGGTCGCCTGAACTGAAAGTGCCATCATGGAGGTTATCAGCGTCAGCGCAATGTTTTTCATGGGTCCACCTCGGTACTATCCAATTGTTGCTCTAACCAACAGCTGCTCTAGCCATTATTTAATTCATGATTGCGCTTTTCTGCAGCAGCCCAGTCTCTTGGCAATACCCGCGAGACCACCATAAAGCTGATAATCGAGGGTATAAACATAGCGCAGGTCACAGTCATAGCGTAGCGAATCGACTCCAGCTCTGTACTGCCATCTTTAAATATATCCGCCAGCCAGCCAGTAAATGTAGGCCCACCGCCCAGAGCAATCATATTGAGGATAAAGAAAAACAGTGCCGTGGACATGGCGCGCATATTAATCGGCGCCAGGGTCTGCGCAATGGCAAAACTGGGCCCCAGATAAATACCCAAAAACAGTAAAAACACCGTGGTAAATGCCAAGTGAACCCATACCGACGACACCCAGAAACTAACCACTCCTATGGGTAGGCATATACCTATGGCGATAGCAGGTAGCCAGCCATAGGCCCGGATATCCTTGCCTCCCCACCAATCCGCCAGCTTGGCGCCAAAAAACGCACCCCCAGCATAGGTTGTGCCATTAATAACACCCAGAGCAATCACCAGCGTCTGAAAATCGAACGCCGGGTCCAGTAGCACTAGAAATTTAGTCTGAAATGCCGAGGTCGCATAGGACACAAAAGAACCAAAGGCGATGCCAAAGCACATAGCCCACCAGGCTGGTATCTTAACTAGAATGCTTAGAGAGTCTTTAAAAGGTGGCTGGACAATCTTTTTGCCCACATCCAACTCCATGGCGCCACGCACAGGCTCACGAAGCACTAATTTAACCACCACCGCCAAACCGATTCCGGTAAGGCCCAGAAAAATAAAGATACGACGCCAATCCACATCTTCGCCGGAGGAACCCATCAGAGATGCAGTGGCAAAATAGGCGGCCATAATGCCCAGAGGAATACCCATGGAGTACACCCCCAGAGCCCCAGCTCGCTCTTCTTTGGGATACAGGTCGGAAATAATTGAATGGGAGGGAGGGCTGCCGCCCGCTTCACCGACACCCACACCCATACGTGCCAAACCAATCTGCATAAAGTTACCGGCCAGACCAGTTAATGCTGTAAAGCCGCTCCACACCGCCAGAGCAACAGCCAGTATATTGACTCGATTATAGCGATCCGCCAACCAGGCAATGGGAATAGCAATCAGGGTGTAAAAGGTGGCGAAGGCCAGGCCAATTAACAGTCCTAACTGGGTATTAGTCAGACCCAGATCCGCTTGAATAAAGGGAGCCAAAATACCCACAATTTGGCGGTCGATAAAGTTAAATCCATAAACTATGGTTAGTAGAACCAGAACCATACTGCGATAGTTTTTACTTGGTAGTTTTTGATCTGTCATAGAAGCCCGCTTAATTCTACCTTGACGGTAGTGGTTATTGTTTTTGTCGCCTTTAGGCTACGTCACTAGATGTGATAGAGCAAGCCAGCTGGCCAATTTAAAGACAATATTGTCTAACAGAGCAATAGCCCAGCCTATAGAGCCCAGTATTTTGGCCCGGCCTTCAGGAGTAAAACCCGGCATTGTGTTACCCTGCTGTGATACTAATAACAATAATTCTCTATGAGCAACCAAGTCAGCAACAAAAACAGCCAGCCCGAAGTCGATTGGGCCATCTTTATCCCTGCAGTAATCATTGTTCTCACCTGCGCCATTCCACTGATGATTTTCCCTGATAGTGCGGCCCAGATACTGGTTGATAGCCGCAGAGCCATAATGAGTAACTTTCTGTGGCTGTATCTATCGGTGGGCATTGCCGCTGTGCTGTTCTGCCTGTGGCTGGCCTTTGGCCCCTATGCCCATGTAAAACTAGGTGCCGCTGACGAGCCCCCGGAGTATTCCGATACCCATTGGGTTGCCATGATGTTTACCGCGGCCATTGGTGCAGGTGTAATAGCCTGGGGCTTTGCAGAGCCGATTTATTATCTGCAAACGCCACCTATGGGTATTGAGGTGGGCTCTTCCAAGTCTTTTGAGTGGGCCCATATGTACCCGTTATTTCACTGGGGCATTATGGGTTGGGCGATCTATGCAGTGCCCGCCGTACCCATAGCTTATATGCTCTATGTGAAGCGCTATCGCACTCTGCGTATCAGTAGCGCCTGCGATGCTGTGCTGCCGGAAAGAGGTCGCAGCCAGATTAAAACGCTGATCGATATCTTTATTGTGTTGGGGATTGTTGGCGGCGTTGCCACCTCGTTGGGGCTAGGTGTGCCTCTGTTATCAGCCATGCTCGCCACCCTGTTTGATATTCCCGACAGCATGCTAATCAAGATGGTAGTGCTGGCCTTCTGGACTGCGCTCTTTGGTGCCAGTGTATATCGCGGCCTTAAGTCTGGTATCAAGGTGCTGGCCGATATCAATATAGCTTTGGCTGTTGCGGCGATTATCTTTGTACTTATCGCTGGTCCCGGAATTTTTATTATGGATCTGACAGTCAACAGCATCGGTTTGATGTTCAGTAACTTTGTCAGCCTGGCAACCTGGACTGATCCCATAGAAAACGGCAGCTTCCCCGAAGACTGGACCGGCTTTTACTGGGCCTGGTGGCTGGCGTACACAGGCATGATCGGGTTATTTTTTGCGCGTATTTCCCGGGGCCGAACCATTCGCCAGATGGTTTTGGGCGTGATTGGCTGGGGCTGTCTGGGCACCTGGTTATTTATGGCCATTATGGGTGGCTACTCTCTGCATCTGGAGACAACTGGTAGCCTAGCGGTGCAAGAAATTTTGGCCACCCAAGGCATGTCTTTTGTAAATGCATTGGTGATTCAGAGCATGCCACTGGGCAAGTTTACCCTAGCCGCATTTACCCTGTTATCAATTATCTTTTATGCTACCAGTATTGATTCAGCCGCCTATGTGCTCTCGAGTATCTGCGCTAAAAACCTAGCAGCAGATGCCGAACCCAAACGTTGGAATCGCGTGGCCTGGGCTCTATTGCTTGCCCTTATCACTGCAGGTATATTGCAATCTGGAGCACTGAATACCGTTATGTCAGCCACCGTACTGAGCTCTGTGCCGTTAATTCCAATTATGATACTGCTGTGCCTGTCGCTAGTGCGCTGGCTCAATCAGGACTTTGGTGACAAGGTGCGTCATAGAGAGTTAACCACACAGGATGCCGCTGATAGCTGTGACAGTGGGTAACACTTAGTCAAATTGAGAATTCAAAGCATGGAAAAAATAATACTGGGTAATACAGGGGCCAGTGAAAGCCTGTCGGTGTCGCGCATCATCTATGGCATGTGGCGACTGGGAGATGACCCCGATACTTCACCCAAGCATATACAGGCTAAAATTGAAGCTTGCCTGGAGCAGGGTGTCAGCACCTTCGATCAGGCCGATATCTACGGCGCCTATACAGCCGAAGGGCTTTTAGGGGCCGCGTTAAAACAGGCGCCTGCCCTGCGCGGGCAAATGGAAATCATCACCAAGTGCGATATTGTGGCACCTATAGGTATGCATGCCGACAAGCGGGTCAAATATTATGACAGTTCACAGCCTGCCATTAATCAAGCTGTTGACCGCTCTTTGCAAGAGATGGCAATAGAACAAATAGACCTGCTGCTGATTCATCGCCCAGATCCATTGATGGATGCGGATGAAACAGGCGAGGCACTTGATGGGCTGATTGCGAGCGGCAAAGTTAAGACCCTGGGTGTATCTAACTTTCGACCCTGGGATATGGACCTATTGCAGTCCCGCATGAACAACAGATTGGTTGCCAACCAGATCGAAATCAGCCTTGCTGAAAATACAGCACTGACCAATGGCGATCTCGCCTATCTGCAGCAGCACAAAATCGCTCCCATGGCCTGGTCGCCACTGGCCGGTGGGCAGTTGCTGCAAGACAGTCAGTCACCGCTGGGAATGAAGCTTAAAGAGATGGCAGCAATGCATGGGGTTGCACCCTCCTCTATGGCTGTAGCCTGGCTGCTCAGACACCCGGCTGCTATTTTGCCGGTTATGGGCAGCAATAGCATTGAGCGGATTAAGCTGTTTGGCGAGGCAATGAATGTTCAGTTAGACAGGCAATCCTGGTTTGAATTACTGGAAGCCGCAATGGGGCACGAAGTCGCTTAGATATGGTGCCTTAGAAAGCTCCCTCAGGAAATTATTTAAAAAAACTAACAACTGGCCATCAGAGCCAGCAAAAAGGGGATATATGATTGCCTGGTATATAGAGTATGAATACTGGGTTGCCGCAGTGCAGCTAATACTGGCCATGCTGGGTATGGGGGCTGGTCTGCAAATTACCGATTTTCAAAAAGTCGCCATGCAGCCCAAGGCAGCAACCCTGGGTCTATTGATGCAGCTTGTGGTGGTGCCCTTAATCGCCCTTGGGTTTATCCTGTTCACCGACCTGCCTCCCGGTATGCTGATTGGCATTGCTATTGTCGCATCTATTCCCGGTGGTACTGTATCCAATATTTTTACCTTTATGGCGCGGGGCAATGTGCCTCTATCCATTAGTATCACCGCACTGACATCAGTGGCCTGCCTAGTTACCACCCCAGCGATTTTAGACTTTCTAATCTCCGACTATATGACTGATAGCTTTGTAATGCCGGCCCAAAAAGTCGCTATCGAAATAGGCCTTTGTCTGCTGTTACCCCTTGCTTTGGGTATGACGTTTTTAAAATATTTTCCCGCCTACGCAAAGCGCTTTTCTGCATTCTGCATCCGTGGCTCTCTGGCTGGTATTGGCATGATAGTAATCGGCTCACTGGGAGCTGGCAGACTCAACTTTGCTAATATGGCCGGCGGTGATATTGCAGTTCTCTGTGGGTTTATTCTCAGCCTAAGCTTTGTAGCTATGTGGCTAACCAAGAGCTTTGGCCTGGCGAGTCAAGACAACAGAGCCATTGAGATGGAAGTGGTGGTACGAAATATTAATCTGGGTTTCTTGCTCAAGGTATCGCTATTTCCAACGGTGGCGGGAGAAAGCAACCCGATGGCGGATATGGCCCTGTTTACCATGCTTCTATACGGTGGATGGCAACTGGCAGCAGGTGTCTTTCTAATCTTTTGGCGACGTAAACAGCCCCTACTCGACACAAGGAATTTGGCAAGCTGAACTCGCAGAAAAAACGCACCATAAATTACCCTGTAAAAACAATTATGCGCTGTTTTAAAGCACGGATAGTACTCTAGAGATAAGTCAGAAAATAATCAGAGACAGGTTTTTCGATATAGTCCGAGTCCGACGGCCAGGCTCTGGCGTGGCTTTGACGGGGTGATTGCCACCACTCTTTGGGCTCATTGGCTGCACCCCTGGAGACGCCGAAAACACCAATGCTTTGAATATTTTGTGGGGGCTGATTAGGCTATCACTCCACTAATTCAAAGCTGGTTTCATGTGCCTCATCAGCAGAGTCCCGGGCTATCCATAGTTTAAATCGGCCTGGCTCAACTACCTGAACCATATCCCGATTATGGAAATATAAGCTGTTTGTAGATAGCTCAAAGTCAACGGTCTTTTTCTGATCTGCTGCCAAGGTGACTCGCTCAAATGCCTTTAGCTCCTTCACCGGCCTTGTTACATCAGCTACCAAATCACGAACATATAACTGCACTATCTCAGTCGCTTCGACATCGCCGGTATTTTTTATTTGGATGGACAGCTTGACCTTGTCGCCCATAGCAACCTGCGAGTTATTTAAACTGAGATCGCTATATTCAAAGGCTGAATAGCTAAGACCAAAGCCAAACGGAAATTGCGGGCTGTGCCCATAATCCAGATAGTTTGATGAATTGCCAGGCTCATGCTGCCAGGTTAGGTGCGGATTAATCTTATCAATTCTGGTGTAGTTATCATCATTGGGTGGACGACCTGTAGCCTTGTGGTTGTAGTACATAGGTATCTGACCACTGGCTAATGGCCAGGTAATGGGCAGTTTCCCAGAGGGCGAGACTTCACCATAGAGCACATCAACCAGTGCCGGCCCGGCCATAGTGCCCGGGTGCCATGCCATCATCATCGAATCTACTTTGTCGACCAGGCTACCTAAGGTATTAGGACGGCCAGACAGGATTACCAGCACTATGGGTTTGTTCAGTTTTGCCAACTCATTAATCAGGTCCACCTGAGCACCAGGTAAGTCAATATTACCACGGCTGTGACCTTCGCCGGTCAATACAGCTTCTTCCCCGCCAAAAAATAGAATCACATCAGACCCGCTGGCAGCCTGAATTGCCTGTTCAAACCCTGCCTTGTCCATACTACGACTGTAAGGTAAGCCCGCGGCATATTTTACGTTGTTACTTGCAGCACCTAAATAATCCTTAAGAGCAGGCAATAATGTTCTGGAGTCCTTCGCCTCTCCCTCGTAAACCCAGGTACCCATCTGCTGATAGGGGACCTCGGCAAGAGGACCAATCACCGCAATCTTTTGGTTTTTATTGAGGGGTAAAACTTTATCGTCATTTTTGAGTAACACAAAAGACTGCACCGCTGCTTGTTTGGCAGTTTCAAGATACTCCTGTTTTAGAAATTCCTCTTCGCCTTCAGCGTAGGGGTTGTCAAATAATCCCATAGCAATTTTTGCCCGTATCATACGGCGCACCGCTGAATCGATTCTGGCCTGCTCGACCTCTTTATCGGCAATAAGCTGGGGGAGGTTATCTTGCAGTGCCGTGGAATACATCTCAAAATCCAAGCCAGCATTAGCCGCTCTTTTTGCGGCATCCTTAGCGTCCCCAGCAAAACCATGGGGCAGCATTTCCATGACCGAGTTCCAATCGCTGACTACGAAACCGGTAAACTCCCACTGATCGCGCAGGATATTAGTCAATAGGTTCTTATCTCCTGTCGCAGGAATCCCATCTAACTCGCTGTAGGAAGTCATTATAGAAACTGCGCCAACATCTATGGCTGCTTTAAATGGTGGCAAATGATGATCATGCATTTGTCGGATAGATGCATTGGCTCTATTGTAGTCTCGACCACCTTCAGCTGAACCATAGCCAGCAAAGTGCTTGGCGCAAGCCGCCATTGAATCGGGGCTGGTTAAGTCATCGCCCTGAAACCCCTTGACCATTGCCGCTCCCAGAGTGGAGGTAAGAAATACATCTTCTCCCAGGCTCTCCGCCATCCGTCCCCAGCGGGGATCTCTGGGAATATCGATCATAGGAGCAAAGGTCCAGCGGATACCAGCAGAGGTGGCTTCCTTTGCTGCTACTCGGGCGCCCTGCTCAATGATTGACGGGTTCCAGCTTGCAGCCTGGCCCAGGGGAATGGGGAAAATTGTCTTATAGCCATGGATCACATCATGGCCAAAGATCAGCGGAATGCCCAGCCTACTCTGCTCAACCGCCACTTTTTGTAATTTCGAAAAAGCTTTGGGGTCATAGCTGCTGCGAGGTACGTTCAGGAAACCACCTATTCTTCCCTGTTTGATCTCTTCGACAATCTGCTGCAAATCTTTATCTTCATAAAACAGCCAATCCCGCAGTGACATCTGTCCTAGCTTCTCGTCCAGAGTCATGGTGCTGATCATTTTATCAATGCGCTTTTCTACGACAGGATCAAGGTTGGACTCGACAAAGGGGGATGTACTTTGGCCTCCCTGAGAATTGAGAGAAAGGCTGGTGGCTGCCACCAACACTATGAGAGTAGAAAGAGTTTTTTTACCTGGAAAATTTTTCATTGATAGGTTCTTTTAGTGATTAAATAATCCATCTCAGGGGACGGGGTAAAATTACTGGCGATAAAAAATTGTCCATGAAGCCTGCTAGGTAAATTTTAATGTCCTGCAAAAAAAAGGTAGCTGAATTTCAGACCATAGATTTTGGGCGCAAGATAGGTAGCCACTAAGCCGTCCTCAGTTAGCACATTGCCTGAATCTATTTTTACATCCTCATCAGTGACATTATTAATAAATGCCGACAGCATCCAGTTTGCAGATACAGGCTTGAATGCGAGATTTATATCAAACATCTGGTAGGATTTCTGCTCACCTAAATCAACGCCGCCGCTCGGCAGTCGATCAAAAACTCCAGGTGCCAAATTATCGCGGTTGTAGATATCCAAGAAATATTGATCGGACAACTTGACGACTATGCGCGGAGTAATAACCCCCCAGGCATAGTTAAAGTTATGGCTGTAAGAAAGCGTGAACTTCCAGTTCGGAACCCGGGGTGGGCTATTGCCAGATAACACAACAGGATCTACTGGCGACAGAGTTGTGCTGGATACGTAGGGGTTAAATAGATCACCAAATAAGGTGTCTGGTATTTCAAAATGATCAAAGCGGGCATCGGTAAAGGTCCCACTGAGCTGCAGTCGATCCAAATCGGTCAAGGCCCAGTCAAGCTCCATCTCAATACCACTAATACTGGCTGCGGAGGCATTGCGCACCACGGTGCTGCCACCTGTATCAGCAATTCCATCGTTATTGATATCAAGTCGGTCTTCATTGGAGAACTGCAGATTATTGTAATCGGCCCGGAACAGTGCCACATTGAACCTTAATCTGTCATCCAGATACTGGGACTTAAATCCCAGCTCAAGATTGGTTACAGTCTCAGGTTCAACAGAGTTTCCGGCGTCCTGAATATGGCCAGACTTAAACCCTGTTGAAAGCGAGGCAAAATACATAAGGCGCTCGGAGGGACTATATTCATAGTTGATCAGGCCGCTTATATTTTCCCAGGTGACTGCCAGATCATTGACCTGCCTTATCCAGCAGGGCTCATCGCCAATACCCTGATTGGTGCCATTGTCATGGTAATTCCCATTATCAATAGCCTGTTGTGTGGCCGCGTCTGCATAAATTTGCTCCGGCCGCGGCGCGCCTGGGCCGATTGAATCAGACTCGATATAGGGACCGAGCATGGAAGTCACTCGGCAATTGATAGCTCGGCCATCGCGATCAGACTTAGTATCGCTGGTATACCTTGCACCTAGAGTGAGTCGGCGTAAATTATCAATATCATAGGTGGCCTGGGCAAACAGCCCCAGCGACTTCACTCGCCGATCTGGCTGAATGGCATAGGAAACCGCAGCCCCATCAGAATTACTAATCCAACTTGAAGCGCCCTCGGGGTATCGACCTCCGCCGGCATTTTGCTGATCTACGGCAAATACAATATTATTATTTTCATGGGAGTAAAAAGCTCCCAGCAACCAGCGCAGTCGCTCGCTATCATCGTTCATCAATTGCAGTTCGTGGGAGGAAAACCGAAAACTGGAACTATGGGTACGCTGCTGTTCAAAACTGCTGGTTATGCCATTGTCGGCATCTACAATCTGCTCGCGGTTCATCTGCGAGCGTCCATAAAGATAGCGCGTTGAATAATTCGCAGCTTTGTAGTCCAACTTAGAGCGCAGACTGCTGTTGTGCAGATCAAGAAAAGCAGGGCTATCTGACACCACAGCCCTAATACCCTGAGCAACCAGACCTGGGTCCAATTGAGCCAGGCCTGTACCCTGATCTCGATATTCCTCAAAGCTAACCAGGGCACTAAAACTATCGGCTGGCTGCCACAGAGAAGAGATACGCCAACTCTTCTGGTCCGCCATTTCTGGCCCCTTCTGTCCCAAGTCTAGAGCGCGATCAAAATCATTTAACTCGTCTGAAGTCTCAGGGTACTGGGAGCCAAGACCTGCATAGCTATCCAGAAGATCGGTGTAGGAATCATGTCGCAGAGTAGCGCCGGCAAAGCGCAAGCCAAAGCTATCACTAATTGGCACATCCAGGGCCCCGCGCAATTCATGGCGATCGTAGTTGCCTGTTGCAGCGGAGAAATTGCCCTCAACCCTATCCAGGGAAGGCTTGCGATTATAAATATTGACACTGCCAGAGGTTGAGTTGCGGCCAAGCAGCGTACCCTGAGGGCCCCGTAATATTTCGATTCTATCCACATCATAGAGTAAAGATGCCGCAGCCTGTGACCTGGGAGAATAGATACCGTCAACATGAATTGACACTGGGCCATCGGCAATTTCAGTGATATTAGTAGTGCCCACACCACGCAGCTGCACCAGCATCGCAGCCTGTGGGGCGGTACTAGTCATCTCCAGGCCAGGCACCATATAAGTCAGTCCAGCCAAACTGGAAACGCCATTAGAATCGAGTTTGGTCTGATCAAATACAGAGACGGCAATAGGGGTTTTTTGCAAGTCTGTCGCTCTGCCGGCAGCAGTGACAATAATTTCTTGCAGATAGGTTTCTTCAACCACTGGTTTCTTAGCAAAAATTGCCACTGATGAATCGTTGATAACTTTGTACTGGAGACCGCTGCCCTCAAATAATAGGTTCAGCACTTCTGATCTGGTGAAATAGCCATTGATGTCTGGAATGATATGCTGCTGTAGCAGCGCGGTTGCACCAATAATATTGATGTCTGCTTGCAGCGAAAAGGCTACTAGCCCCAACTCCAACGACTGAGATGGAATATCAAAATCTGTTCTGGCTTGATCAGGTTGAGCTAAAGTCTGGGGAATAAATCCAAAATTTAGAACTAAAGAAGCCGCCAGCACAAATAACCTATGCTGCAGTCCCCCGCCCCCCAAATTCTTCGATCTATTCATAATCAAAAACTGATGGCCTGACTACCCATCATCTCGCATTATTATAATTATCTATTCATCGTCCTTTGATTTAATTCTGCTGCCCTGCAAGCAATCTGGCGCTTAACTTTTCTGGTTTAATTATACGCGTCTGCATGTCCAGTTGATCGTGCTGGAGGCCACTTTGGTCGATTCTTAACCCCCGGACCGACGAAAACAGCAGGGCCAAATACCTATGCTCTGCTTTTTTATCACCGGTGATTAATCTTGCCTCAGATTAACTGTCCTCTCTGGCTGACCACAATGCTTCCATCTCTTCCAGCGTCTTGCCCTTGGTTTCAGGCACCAGCTTCCATACAAAGATCATGGCAACTACACAGAATGAAGCAAAGATAAAATAGGGTAGTGCGCCATTAAAACCGCTCTGATTTAGCGTACTTTCATTAACCACTGGGAAGCTGTTGGCCACTAGTGCATTAAACAGCCACTGTGCCGCCACCGCGATTGACATGGCGACACTGCGCACATTATTGGGAAACATCTCCGACAACATAACCCAGACCACTGGACCCATAGACATGGCAAATGAGCCAATAAATACCAGAATGGCCAACAGAGAGATAACCCCCATCTGTCCTGTATAGATCGTCAGACCCAAAACAGATAGACCCACAAACATACCAATGCTGCCGCCGATAAACAGTGGTTTGCGCCCCCAGCTATCGACCTTGTAGATGGCCACAAAGGTAAAGATCAGATTGACCGCACCCAGCCACAGCTGCTGCTTAAGTGCATCTTCCGGACCATAGCCCAGAGCATTACTGAAGATTTCTGCACCGTAATAGAGAATGGCATTAATGCCGGTAATCTGCTGAAAGATCGACAGCATCACACCAAGAAACAGGGCGAAACCAATACCTTTACCAAACAGCATAGCCATATTGGGCGCAGGGCTATTGGTCAGGGATGCCTGTATCTCAGCAAGCTCAGCATCGGCTTCTTGGTCGCTCGAGGTAATGCGCGCAAGCACTGCTCTAGCCTCTTCAGTGCGGCCCTTGAGCACTAACCAACGCGGGCTGTGTGGCACTGTAAATAGCAGCACAAAGAAAGCTCCGGCAGGCAACAGCTCAGACCAGAACATAATGCGCCAGCCCTGCTCAACATTGTGCTTATGCAGCGCCTCAAGCACCTCTGGCGACATATTCTGCGTATCGCCACCACCTATAAAGTAAGTAGCTAAAAACACAATAAAAAAGCCAATAACCACGGCCAATTGATAGTAGGAAACCAAACGACCACGTAATCTTGGAGGAGCTATCTCGGCAATGTACATAGGCGCCGCCAGTGAAGCCATACCCACCGCCAGGCCACCAATAATACGGTAGATTGCCAATTCATTGAGGCTATCTGCAATACCGGAGCCCCAGGCCGAGACGGTGAAAAGAGCCGCCGCCAGAATCAAAGTATATTTTCTGCTGATGCTTTTGGTGAGGTAACCGCCAATCAGGGCACCCACCAGACAACCGTAGAGTGCGCTGCTGACTGCCCAGCCCTGTTCGGCAGCGGAAAATTTAAAATACTCGGTAAAATATAGCTGACTTCCGCCAATCACACCTGTGTCATAGCCAAATAGCAACCCACCCAGTGCGGCAACCACGGTTATTTTTAGTATGGTAAGTCTCTCGTTGCTAGGCGCTGCGGTCATAAATCCCTCTGATAGTTTTTATTATTGGTTGGATATTAGTTTTTATTGGGCCTGCCCAGTATCAGTGACTCAGATACAGCTGCGATAAACCTATACTGTTTTCTGATTAATTTTTAAGCAGAGTGATATTGTCAGAAATTACATGTACTTCCAGCGGCAGCGTCTGCGACAGCATCTGCGGCAACTGATCCACCTGGTCGGTGCGCAATGTCATAGTGACCTTTACATCAGCAAGATCATCAGACTGCAATACTATTTTACCGTCTATATAGCGGCCGGCATCTGCAACAATATTCGCCAGTGATATATCTCTGTAGACCAGCCGGCCCATTCGCCAGGCCCCTGCGTCCGAGGCAGGCACAGCAGTAACTGGCTCAAAGTTACTGCCAGCTTCTTTTACAACGCCCTGTCCGGCCATCAAAACTAGGGCGGGGAGAAATTCCGATTGAGCACTGTGAACGCCCTGGCTAAAAATATTCACTATGCCTTCTGCAACAGCAACGCTCACAGAGTCTCTCACTTGCCGAACATTAAACTGAGTACCCACAACCTCTACAGTGAGGTTATTCGTAATAACAAAAAATGGTTTTTGTCGATCTTTGGCTACATCAAAAAAGGCCTCACCGCTGATCAGATTAACCGATCGCTCAACATCAGAAATCACTGTGCTGATTTGCGACTTGGCACCTAGGGTAATTTCACTATTGTCGACCAGAGTGATAGTTTTAATCTCTCCCGCACCTGTGCTGTAGTAGGTAGTAGCAGGCGTATTGCTCTCCGGTAGCAACATCAATGTAACTGCAACACAGACTATGGTAAAGCTTATTGCATATTTTTGCGCCGGCATAAGCTCCGCAAAAAATGTTTTCAATCGAGATGAAAACGGTTCTACCGAACGGCGCAACTCAAAGCCTTCTTCACTGCCAGATAGATCTCCAATGCTCTGCCATACAAGCTCTATTTGTCTGTAAGCTTCTCGATGATCAGAGTGCTCTGACAGCCAGTTATTTAATTCTTGGCGATCTTCGGCAGACACATCTGCTGACTGCATCAGTGTAAACCACTCTGCCGCCTGCTCATTAATCTGATCTGATAGCTGCATAAAATATTTGCTCATTTAAAATTCTGATCCGTTCGGGCTTGAAGTGCTTTCTGGCAATCCAGTAGCGCTTTGGCAACATGCTTGCGCACCACGGTTTCTGACAATCCGACAGTACGGGAAATTTGCGCATAGCTCAAACCATCAAATCGATTCATTAAAAGTAGTCTTCTGCGCTTTTTTGGCATATCCCACAGTGCTTCGACCACCTGGCCCAGCTGACGTCTGCCATCATGTATACGGTCTGGGCTCAACTCCTCTACCATCGCCGCACCTGAGTCAACAACCGCCTGAACATGCCTCTGGCGCACGCCGCCATGTCTTTTTTGGTCGATGGCTATGTTGTAGCTAGTCTTGTATAGAAGTGCTCTCGGGTTTTTAATGTCCTTAAAGTCCATTTCAATCACGCGTGTAAATGCCGCTTGCACTATGTCCTGAGCCTCGTCATTACTGACGTTGGCTTTATTCACCACATAGCGGCAAAGCTCCGTATGGTGGCGGATATAGACATCGTGCATCTCCAACTTTTGACTATCAGGCGTCATACGACTGTTTCGATCAACCAACAATTTTGAGTTATTACCGGGACAATCCCCTAACTGCTAAAAACAGCAAATACTTGATACTATAATAAGACGTTCTAGCCTAGAGAATCCACTCTCTAGTACCATGATCAATTGCTTGATTTAGTAGGCTTATATAAGCATCTATAGCAGCTTACAGCGAACAGCTGGCATCCCCTTGATTACTAACAAGACTAATTGACCTCAACTGGATTTGCAGAGGCCCAGCTGTGGTGAGAACCAGAGGTGAGCTGATTTTGCTCATATCTGCACCCTGATCAGCAAAACAACTTAATTTTAACTGGGATAACTGCCATCCTTGATTAAGCTTATTCTGCAGCCCTGAGGTAATGTTAAGGTATCCGGCACAGCCTTCACCGCAGGCAACGCCAATGCTGGTATTGCCCACCTGATCACCAAGCACCTGATACTCAAGTTCCAGCGCCATATCGCCATTGGATTCACGGGCAAGATCAATAGTCTCACCCTCAACAGCCAACTCAGCAGCTCCAGTAAAAACAAATAGGCGTGTATCTTCCTGGCCTCTGTAATCCAGGGCACTCATAGTCAGAGCGCCAGAGGCACTGGTAGCCTTAGAATTATTGATTTGCACAGCGCCCAAGGAATCATGCATCGCCAGTCGCCAGGGTGAAACAGGCTCACCAGCCTTGAGGAAGTTATTATTCTGCCCCTCAGCCATATCACCAAGCTGTGCGTCTTCAGATAAAGCTTCAAAATTGCCGGTATCTGCATAACCCAAGCCATAACCATAGGCGAACAGAGGGTTATAGTCCTCATCCCCAAGGTTAACCGCCGTTTGAACTGCGGTTCTGGGCCAGGAGAAAGACAGCTTGCCATGAAAATCAAACTGAATATCGCCGCTGGCGTTGCGCAGCAAGACATCAGCAATACCAGCACCCTCTGTGCCAGGCAACCAGGCAGCCACGAAGGCGTCTGAGGCATTAAGTTCCGGATTAACCCACATTGGCCGCCCGGAAATAAAAATTGCCACTGTCGCAATACCCTCAGATTTAAATTTCTTGAGTAGCCTTAGGCCCTCTTCTGAACGAAAATCCAAATGGGCACGATCGCCCTGAAATTCCGCATAGGGATTTTCACCAAATACCACCACAGCCACATCGGGCTTAGTTTTGTACTCACCCTCTGGGCTCAATATTGCAGTGCCCCCTGCGGCTTTTACCTGCTCATGGATACCATCAAAAATAGATACCGCATCGGGAAAATGTTCTGGACTGTTGCCAGTTCCCTGCCAGGAGAGAGTCCAGCCACCAGTTTGTTTGCTCAAATTATCAGCACCATCACCCGCAACCAATATATTTGCAGAGGGTGAAAGCGGTAATAGCTGATTGGCATTCTTAATCAAAACCAATGACTGACGCACAGCCTTTCTTGCCAGCGCCCTATGCTCTGGGGCTGCAAGCAAGTCAAAGCGTCCGGCGTATTTGCGCTCCGAGGGCAGTCCAGCCTCGAATAATCCAGCGCGTATTTTTACCCGCAGAATACGACCTATGGCCTGATCCAAGCGCGCCATACTGATCTCACCGCTTTCTACCTGGGCCAGAGTATTCAGGTAAAGTCCACGCCAGCTGTCCGGTGCCATAAACATATCAAGACCATTGTTAAACGAGGACGCACAGGACACATTGGTGCAGCCTTCAACCTGCCCATGACCGTTCCAATCGCCGATAACAAAACCATCGAACCCCATTTGGTCGACCAGCACATCGTCTAATAGCTCTTTATAGTCATGCATTTTGCGCCCATGCCAGCTATTAAAAGAAGCCATCACCGATTGCACACCACGATTAATAGCGACCGGATAACCGGCGCCCTGTATATCGCGCAGATCCTCTTCACTGGAGATATTGTCTCCCTGGTCACGACCATCAATGGTGCCGCCATCACCGATAAAGTGCTTAGCAGTTGCAATCAGGTGATCTTCATCGAGAAAGGTATTATCGCTGAGCTTACCCTGTATACCTTCAACCAAATAACCAGCGTATTCTCTGACGATAGCCGGATCTTCGGAATAGCTCTCGTAGGTACGACCCCAGCGGTCGTCGCGCACAACAGCTATGGTAGGAGCAAAGGTCCAATCCAAACCTGTCGCCAGCAATTCTTTGGCCGTCACAGTACCGATTTGGTACATCAGATTGGCATTATTGGCAGCGCCTAACCCAATGTTATGGGGAAAGATTGTGGCTCCAACAATATTGTTGTGCCCATGCACAGCGTCTGTGCCCCAGAGTGCGGGAATACCTGTTCTACCACCGGTTTTGTCCGTCGAAGCCAGCCAAAATTCATCGGCAAGAGCGACCCAGGCGGCGGGGCTGGTTCGATTGTCGCCGCCTGGCGCTGAATTGCCACCATTGAGCACAGACCCCAGATGATACTCACGCACCTCATCGGGCGTAACTGAACCAATATCAGCCTGAATAATCTGACCGATCTTTTCTTCCAGGCTCATTTGGCTAATTAATGATGCAATAAGGCGCTCTGTATTTTCATCTCGCGCAATCGGAGGTTCCTGCTTAGGCCAGATCTCTGGGTGAATTTGCATAATCTGAGACTCTGCTGACTCAGCCTGGCCCTCAGTGCCACCGATGCCCGCAGCTGGGCCAGAGTCACATCCAGTTACTGCAGCTACAAAAAACCCCGCCATCAAATAATGCGCAATATTCATCAACAAACTCCGTTGGTTTAATTCTTGTGATGTCTTTCATTGAGTATTTATATTAACTGCTCAAGGCCATATGCGCTTACAAATAAACACGGTAATAAGACGTTCTGGCCAGGCCAATCCACTCTGTGTAATTAGCCTTTTTTACCAGAATATTATCCAACTAATCAGCTGTGTGCAGCGGGCAAAATTTGATCTATGCTGTAGCTATAAAAAATATATTGCGCCTTAAATAATAACGACGACAGGAAATAAATAATGTCTGTTGATGATAAATCAACCTATGCTCCATGTCATAATATGGACTACGAATGTCTGAAAATTGGTGCTGATCAGCAAGAGCTGGTGCGCGTTGACTCCTATATGCAAGGTGCGGAGATACTTAGGCAAGATGCTATTGCTCGAAATAGCTTCGCAGTGGCGGACAGCTTCTATCCAGGCGTCAGAATGTCGATCAGCGATGCCTATATCATAGGTCTGGTAAGAAACTTCCAGACTATTATTGGTGATTTTTTTAACCTTGATCTGCGCAGTATAAAATCGGCGGCATCAAAGTTCTCTATGGTAACTACCCAACCTCAAAATCTGACACCTATGCAGTGCGTTCCCCATTTTGATGCGCCCTCAAGAAACAGTCTCGCCGTGATACATTATCTGTGCGATGCACCGAGTTCAGGGACAGGGTTTTATCGCCACAATGCAACTGATTATGAATATATAGATAAGCCTAGATTTGACAAGTACCAGAAGAGCCTGATGACTAGGCTGCAGGATCCTGCGCGACAGCCCGCAGGCTATATTTGCGGCGGCACTGAGGACTATTCAGAGCTGGCACGCCATACCGCAGTATACAACCGATTGCTGATGTACCGAGGTTCGAGCCTGCATTCAGGCATTATTGGGCCAGATTACAACTTTGATCCCAGCCCTGAAACAGGACGCCTTACAGTAACCAGCTTTATCCGGTTTGCCGACTGAGTACATCAGGTAGAGCACCTGTCTGATCAGGCTCGGCGCACCAGATTAAGCAAATCGCGATTACTGGGCTGGCTGGCCATAAACATCTCAGTTTTACCCAGATTGTCACGCATCAACCGCTCTGCTAACGCAGCGTCTTTACTCCATTGACGATAGCGGCGGCTGCTGACCTCTGTTACAAAACCCATGCCATAGAGCACATACTGAACACTTGCCGCAGAAAATAACTCGGCGCGATTATTGGTATCCGAGGCCCAGGGAACCTGAGAGCGCCAAAGCTGTAAACTGTCTCTAAGACTGTCTGGCATGCTGTTTGGATCTTTGTGATCTCGCCAGTACTCAGAATCTGTGCGCTCGGACAATACATAATGAAGTTTCAGAAAATCAACAATATCGGTCCAGTACTTACTGATAATCTCATTAAAACGCTTGCTGACAACTGTCATTGCCGACCTGTCCTGGGGCAAATTATTACTAATAAACTCCGCCGACTTTTCAATTAATACTAGAGCGCTGGCCTCCAGGGGCTCTACAAAGCCAGCTGAGACGCCTACAGCCACACAGTTTTTATACCAAAAAGTCTCTCGATGGCCGGGCTGAAAGGTTATTTTACGCGGACTGGGGTGATCTTTTGCCAGCCACTGATCTGCATCCAGGTAACGCTGCAACTCGTCTTCGGCTTTTTCTACTGAGCTATGCTGACTGGAAAAAACATGGCCAATACCCCGCCTTGTTGGCAGTGCGATATCCCATACCCAGCCGCTGGATTGAGCAGTAGATTTGGTGCAGGAGGCTATGGGTGTATCCTCAGCAGCATGTTTGGCCTGCACAGCAAGTGCCGTATCATTAAATAAACAGTCTCGCTGAGAGATAAAAGGCACTTCGTAATGCTTGCCAATTAACAGCGCGGCAAAGCCTGTGCAGTCGACAAACAGATCCGCAGATATGCTTGCGCCATTGGTTAAGGAAAGGGCTTGGATATCACCGTTTTCAGCATCCAACACTTGATCCACATGGCCTAGCTGGTGATCCACCCCTAGCTTTTCCACACAGTGACGCTGCAGTAGCTCTACAAATTTTCCCGCATTGAGATGGTAACCATAGTTAAGCCCAAATGCATATTCCGGCGTCTGCGCCGTTTTTGGAGCCAGGCCTAAATCACAGACTTTGCCCTGGGGACAGACTGCATCTGCGAAGCTGCCATTGCCACCCGCATTTAACCAGTGGGCAGCCAGATTGACAGAACCGTAACCGCCGGGAGGAAAAAATGGATGGTAGTAAGACTCGCTCTCTCCTCGCTGCCAGTTAATAAACTGAGAGCCCTGCTTAAAACTGACATCGCAGGCGCGCAAAAAGTCGGCTTCAGAAATACCAATCTGTCGCAGCGTATCTCGCATGGTGGGCCAGGTACCCTCACCCACCCCCAGATTGGCAACATCTGGGGATTCCAGCACTGTCACCTTAGTGCCCTGGCCGGCTTTATCCAGCGGGTTATGTCGCGCGGCAATTATCCCGGCTGTTAACCAGCCAGCGCTACCGCCGCCTACTATAACTACAGTTTTAGTCATAATGTTTTCAACTAGTCTGCTGATCAGTCCCCCTGGGGGGCCGGGCAGTAATGGTTAATAAACTGCTGATGGGTAGGCAGTTTCTGTACTTTCTCATCAATCAAAGATTTCATTTTCGCCAGGGATTGCTGAAGCGAGGCCTTATTATTTAGCTTACCAGCGCCATGATAAGATCTGGGGTTCAAGCCCTGCCCCATCATCACCTGCACCCAGGAATCGACGCGAAACAGAGCCACATCATCTGGCCAGACATAGGCATTTTTCTCAAAGATCTCCAGACGATGGGCCAGCGTATCTGGAATCTCCATGGTGCGGTAGGCATTCCAAAAGTCACTATCAGTGCGATGGGTCTGTTTATAGTGCAGAATTACAAAATCTCTTACGGTTTCTATCTCGGTGCGGGTTTCCTGATTAAATCTATCTGCCAGTGCCTCGGTGAAGTCACCAAAGGGAAACAGGCGTATCAGGCGAATAATCGCGGTCATCACCAAATGGATACTGGTCGACTCCAACGGCTCTATAAAACCACTGGCCAGCCCCAGAGCGATACAGTTTTTATGCCAGGATTTCTGGCGACTGCCGGTGCGATATTTCAGCTGCCTGGGTTCGGTAATCATATCACCGGAAATATTGCTCAATAATGTCTGCTTGGCTTGTTCATCGGACATAAATCGGCTGCTATAGACAATGCCATTACCCACCCTAGTCTGCAGCGGTATGCGCCACTGCCAGCCAGAAGCATGGGCCGTGGCACGAGTATAGGGCACCGGCTCCTCTGTGGCTTCAGTCTGCACTGCAATAGCGCGGTCAGAGAATAGCCAGTGACTCCAGTCATCAAACTCTACGCCAAGAGATTCTCCCAGCAGCAGAGAGCGGAAGCCTGTACAGTCAATAAACAGATCGCCTTCGATCAACTCGCCGCTGTCTAATAACAGCGCCTTTATTTCACCGGACTGCTGGTCTTTCTGAACCTCTTTAATCAACCCTTCAATCCGGCGCACCCCTGCCGCCTCACTTTTTTTGCGCAGGTACTTGGCATAGCGGGTGGCGTCCAGATGGAAGGCAAAATTTAATCTGGTGTCATCTATCTGAGTGGCGAACTTACCCGCCTTGGCGGCTTGCAACTCGAGACAGTAGTCCTCGAGGCTGCCGCCGAAACCCTGGGTCTGAGCTTCCATCCAAAATTCATGAAACTCTGCCATCCAAGACCGCTGGCCTATTTCTCCAAAGGAGTGAATATAGCTATCGCCCACCTCTCCCCAATTATCGAATTCAATGCCCAACTTAAAGGTTGCCTGGGTCTCACGCATAAACTCCTGTTCATCAATATTCATAATGCGGTGAAAGTTGCGCATAGGGGGAATTGTGGCTTCGCCTACACCAACAGTACCAATGGTATCGGACTCAACCAATCTGATATCCAGCAAGCTGCCCAAACGAGAGGACAGACCACAGGCCGCAAGCCAGCCAGCGGTTCCACCCCCTGCAATAACCACTTTCAACATTATTCTTTTACTCCAATTTTTGTTCTGTACCTGTACCCGACTCTGAGCATCGAGATACTTTTACTCTGGGCACCCAAGAGTGCAGATATACAGGCCGCTAGCGATTAAGCTTATTTTTTACCAGGGCGCGGAGGCGGCGAATGCTGTCGTCATCCAGCTCCCCTAGTGCACCCTGAATACTTGTCGGCAGATGCTCTCTGGGGGTATCTGCCGGGCCAAAGATGTAGTACTCAAATACCTCTCGCCAGGCATTCTTTTCTGCCTCCGGGCGATCTCTAATACCCATAATGGCGTGCATCACAATATCCATTGGGTTGCCCATATAGGCTGGCGAGCGAAGCCACCAAAAATTAATCATAATATTAAACGGCGATAGCGCTTCGACCTGATGCCACCACATGCTGGGATAGTAGACTGCGTCGCCAGGCTGTAAATCCACCACCACTGCAGCCTCCAATGCCCGACGAACTCGGGGGAAGCGCTCAAAGTCGGGATTCTTAAGATCGACCATGGTAATCACCTGTCCACCTGGCGTGGGCTCCAGCGGGCCAGGATAGAGGTTGTGAATCTGCTCTGGCGGGAACAGGGTAAAGCGACGCGCACCCAACACACAGCAGGCTAGATTGCTCGGCACATCATAATGGGCTGCAGCAATTGACTCTGTTCCTACCCAGACTTTTGATAATGGCTGGTTATTGGTAAACGCCTGGTGATCAAAGCTGAGGTCATTGTCCGCACGCAAGCCTGGAAAGCAGTTGTCCAGGGTTAGGGAATTCATATAGTAGTAAGAGTGATCTGGGTTATTCTCTGCCTCGCGGATTTGGGCAAAAATATCACTGAGTTGCAGATATTTGCTCTGATAATTAAAGCCAGTGCAATCCTGATTATAGAAAAACCGCGCCTCTGCCTCTGGCGGTGCAATATAGACACCCACCGGCTTTTTACTGGAGTGGCTCTGCAATATCTCCATCGCTTTGCCTGGTGATTGCTCGCCTGCTTTAACTAGGCTCCAATCAGATACCAGACCACGCAAAATAATAGGCCCCTCAGCTGCAAAGAGCTGTTCGAACGGAATCTGGTCGGGCTTGACGCCCTCTAGCACAGGAACCTGGCCGTCTAAATATCTCATAGTGATCGCATCTTAACCGGCATGCCTCTAGGCAATGGCCATTTTCTTATTTTTAAGTTCAATCAGTTTATTAAAATTACCCATGGATACTAGGGCAAAAAATACCAGACTCAACACACCTGCTCTGTTGAGTTTCTCTAAACTTTCAGCATCTAACTGTGCCAATTTGTCTTTGTTGATGGTGTAGTAGTCACGCAGATTAACATTGGCAATATTACTCAGGGAGATTTCTATATTAACCGGCTCGAACAGCTCCATGGAATCTAGGGTGGCAAAAAAGCTCTCATCCAGTGCAGTACCCTGATGAATAACCTGCAGGGTTTGCATTATCTTTTCCAGATAGGGGGTATCGCCACCATAGGCGAGAAATAGCGGCTGACCGGTCTCGGCGCCCACCCTTGGGTTATCCATATCAATATGGATAACTGGTTCATTAACGGCTTTGCCCTCAATCTCGCGGGCTTGGAAACCAATCATAAATGGGCCGCGGGCCAATACTGCAGGTACGTAGTTACCCAACCAGCCCTGGTCACCCAGAAATAGGTTTTCATCCTTTTCAAGACCCAGAATCACGTGGGCCTGAAAAGCCTGACTTTTGGAATCTCTGTAAAACAGTATCGGATATTCTTTTTGCAGATCGCCAAACTCTGTAGAAAACGCCAGAGCCCGATTTACATTGTCGCCATATTCAGCACCGAGGCTGGAATCAACTTTTAGATCTTTGTGTTCGACGTTATTTAGAAGTACAGCTTGGCTCATTTAATTATCCAGTCATTTATAGTTATAGGCGGTAGCGACTATTCTACCATTGTAATAAAAAATAAGGCCCCCTGTAGAGACTACATGGAGGCCTTATCGAAACTACTCTGTTACTTATTCTTTGTTCTGTTCAAAATAATGACGCTCTCAACAATGGGGGGGGGACCATGGAAGAGAGCGTCTTATTTATCTTAGAACGTGTAACGTGCTGAGAACACGTAACGTGGATCAAGCTCTTGAACGAAGAATGCAGCAGTTGGAGTACGACCGTACTTACGCTGTCCTTCACCCGTCAGATTGATCGCATCCATAGACAGGATAACACCAGAGTTGAACTCATAACTTACATTCAAATCTAGCTGCTCAACAGACTCAATGTACTCAGGGTTACGAGTACTGCCCACTGAACGGTTAACCTGGTTCAAGAAATCATCACGCCAGTTGTAGGCTAAACGAGCAGACAGCCCGTCTTTCTCATAAATACCTACCAGGTTGAGAGTGTCACTCAGGCCAGGCAGTGCGAACTGGTCTTGACTAGGATCAGATCCATTGTCGTAACCAATATCACCCTCTACCATTGTGTAATTGAACTGGTAGCCAAAGCCTGTCTCACCAAAGAAGTGCTGAGATGCAATCTCAAAACCATAGATTTCAGCATCCTGGGAGTTGGTTGGACTCTTAACCGCAAACATAATTTCAGGATCCGTTGCAACAGGTGTTACATCGTATGCACTGAAAATTGCGTCGTGGCCTTCCTGCTCAGTACCACCGGCCATGGCATTGGTATATGCCTCAGCACCGGTTGCACCCTCAAAGGAATCGAGGTTTTGCAGAATTGCAGTCATGGAGAAAAGTCTATCTTCACTTTCTGCCAGACCTAATTCAGCTAACTGGTCAATAGCCTGAGATAAGAAGGTGCTGTTTGATGCTGTAGCATCTCTCAAACCAAACAGTGACTGATTAGCCTGCTGAATACCCACAAAGTTGGAAACGTTCTTTTGGAAGTAACCAACAGAGAAGTAGTTAGCATCACCGTAGTAGTACTCAACCGATAAATCGAAGTTATTGGATTCCAGAGGATCCAATGCAACGTTACCCTGACTAGCAGAAGGCTGATCACCTAGGTGAGTAATACGGCTAGGCGCTTCTACTGAGGTAGCTGTGTACATATCGCTGTAGGTTGGGCGAGCCAGCGTCTTGCTGAATGAAGCACGAGCTTTCAAGCTGTCGGTAATATCAACCGAAACATCCAGGCTAGGCAACAGTGCACTGTAAGTGTAGTCTTCAGCTAGAGCTGAAACACCAGAACCCAGTGTAAATGAGAAGTCATTATTTGATTCCCAAACAAAGGCGCTAGGTACTGACTGCTGAGAAGTTGAAGTGACTTCAGTTTCTTCCCAACGAATACCGGCAACCACATCAAATGGCATGCCACCTACTTCACCGTCCATTGTTATCTGGCTGTAAATAGACACTGTGTCTTCTTCAACCAAATTGTCAGCAGTGCTGTTGATAGGCATATTGGCGGGATCGTAGCCATAGGTGCCAGCAATAGCATTGAGCAATGTCAGTGGATCAGTCTGCCAAGAGACAGAACCCAAAGCTATAGGAGCAGTTTCACCAGCAGGCTGAGAAACACCAGCAACGCCAGATCCGTTATAGTCGAATTCACCTAGAGTATTCACCTGCTGGATAAGACCTTCTGGGATATCACCTGGAGCATCAACACCCCAACCACCCAGTGCATTAGAACCACCAATGCGAGTCTGCTGCATCTCTGAGCTCATAAAGCCTAGACCAAAATCTACCTCAACAGAATCTGAAACTGCAAAAGTACCGTCAAAAGAGAACTGGTCAATTTTGGCTACCTGGTCAGAACTAGTGAACTGAGTTACCTGAGAACCCACATCAGCAGCGTCAAAGACGCCGTTTGCATTGCCTTTAGATGAATCATCAATAGAGGCCACACCCTGTGGAATTGTCTGACCGAAATCAACAGCCTGCCAACCGGCAGTAGCACCAGCAACGTTCATACGCAGTACGTTGTGACCCAGAGGGCCATTACCGCCACTCTCGGCTTCTGAAGAAGCCAGGTCAAAACGCAGATTCAGCTGATCGCTCACATTCCAGTCAAGGTTCAAGCCGAATGATTCCAGAGTGTCCTTGGTACCCATGGCTAGATTCTGGAAGAAGAAGTCCTTACCACCGGATACGTCTTCTGCGAAGATTACAGGAGCCGCAACAACTGGGTTGCCATCATACTCAACATAGTCAACAGTACCGTTAAACCACAGGCCGTCAATCAAAGAAGTAGAGTCCTGAATATTCTCAGCATAGGCAAAATCAGCTGTGAACGTCATTTCATCATTGGGAGCAAACTGTGCAGTCAGCAAACCATTGGTACGCTCACGCTTGTCTTCGTTGAAACCCAAACCCAGGTTAGTTGGGCGATAAACCAGCTGCCCGTCGTTTGGCGCATTCTCGATAGTCGCGTCTGCAACTATACCCAGATTAGCCAGGTTTGCTGGGTTAGTGCTGTCCCAGGTACGCAGACCAAACTCTTCTACTGAAGAGTGACGGCTACCGGAGTCACGCTCCTGAAAGCTACCGAATACAGAAACACCAAAAGTAGCGTCGTCGTTAGTCCAGCTGTACAGACCACTTACTTCTGGAGTGATTTCGTCACCACTGGTATCGTCTACAGCCTTAACACCCAAGCTAGCCTGAGTACCAGATGCTTCCAGAGGTCTAACGGTTTCAACATTAATAGTTGCACCTACACCACCAGTTGCCACAGCTGCACGACCGGTCTTGTATACCTGCAGGCCACGCACACCCTCAGAGGCCAGGTTTGAGAAATCAAACGAACGGCTGCTTCCTGAAGCGCCCTGATCCAGAGGGTTACCCGTAATAGTGCCAACATTAGCTGAAGGCATTTGACGACCGTTCAGGGTGACCAGGTTGAAGCCGCCACCAAAGCCGCGAACTGTTACCTCAGAACCTTCACCATTAACACGGTTGATAGATACACCTGAGATACGCTGTAGTGATTCAGCTAGGTTAGTATCTGGGAATTTGCCGATATCTTCGGCAGAGATTGCATCTACAACACCAGACGAATCGCGCTTGGTGTCCATTGCTCTCTCAAGGCTGCCTCGGATGCCGCTTACGACAACCTCTTCGATCATGCCTTCTTGAGCTATGACCTGGCCAGCACTCAGTGTTCCAGCAGCAGCGAGAACAGCTACAGAAAGTTTTGACTTTCTAAACATATATATTTCCCCAAAAGTTATAGATTATGTTAATTATTGTTAAATGCGATTTTTCGCACCGATATGAGACGGGGTCGAAGGGGCAATCCGCTCCCCCCCTGAGGGAAACTTTTAGACAGAAAAGAGAGAGGCAGGATTAGCCTGCCCATAGAGGCTATCTCGAAGAGACAGATAGGTTTAGAGGCTGATCAAATCCCCAATGTAACTAGCACTCTGCGCACGCGATCGCCATCATAGGGTCGCCGCCCGTGCATAGAGAGATGGTTGTCGACTACAGCAACATCGCCGTCCTGCCACATCAGGTCGTAGGCAGTGTCTGCTGCTATCTCACAGATTTTATCCAGAAAGTGTCGGGGAATTGCCGAGTCATCGCCAAAGCAAATCCCAACTGAGGGGTTCTCCTTGACGCCTTGCCATCCCTGGTAAGCCGCAATAATCTGATTAAAGAAAACCTGCCTACCACTATCAACTGCTCTGATGGCTGGCAATACTCTGGTTTGAGCTGACAACGACCCATCTGCATGCCACTGCCACTTATAACCCAGATTAAGCAGCTTATTTTCCGCCTGCTCTCTGGAGGTCACACTCAGGGTACTTTGCCAACCGCGACCCTGAGCTGAGTCGGGATTATCGCCGTTGGGCATGCTGTTGGTATATTTAATACCCTCTTTAGCCAGCTTCTCAAGCCACTGGGGTTCAGCTATGGCGAGTTTGTTATACAGAGTATCCGACCTACAGAGTATAGTGGCGCCGCCTATGTCCGCAGCTTTTTCACAAAATAAGGAAATAATATTAGGGAATACTGGCGTCTGGGCCATTTCACTGTGCAGAAAAATCTCCACATCCTTTGGCGCTTCGTTGGCGCTGAATACTTGATCGGTATAATTGATGCGCACCGCGTTCGACAGTGACTCTTTGTAGGTAAAGTTATTATAGCCGAACGCCGAGAAGAATCTGTCATAGCTAACTGCATCGCTGACCGGGAAACCTCTGAATAACAGAGCGCCTGTGCAGGCTAGCTCTCTCTTCAAGGCTACCTGGTTGGTATTTATCCAAGCATGGGCTTGCTGCAATGTATTTATCGAACCATCGTTAAGGATAATCGACGGAAAGTTATCCTGACTGTATTCAAGATCTGCAAGCATATTGGATTCTCATCTGGCGCGAGGTTAGTTTAAAGATTTAGGGGATAAAAGCATAGTTAACAGTACGTTTCATTTTTTTAATGCTAAATAAGTGCGCGAACAACTAGCCTGAGACCTTATAAATGGTAATAATCAAATCTACTGTACACCGCAAACCCCCTCCTCCACGGCATTTGTCACTGCGGCGGAATAAAGATAGGTGAAAATAACCATGCTGACCAAGCTATTTCCCGGCCTGCTGTGGCTAAAGGATTACCACCAGGGTACCTTTAGGAGCGATCTGTTATCCGGGCTGGTTATAGCTTTTATGCTAATTCCCCAGGGCATGGGTTACGCTCTTGTCGCTGGCCTGCCTCCAGAATATGGACTCTATGCCTGCATTTTTCCGCCCATTGTCTATGCGCTACTAGGCACCTCTAACAAGATTTCAATGGGTCCCGTAGCTCTTGACTCAATCCTGATTATCACTGGCCTCAGTGTTCTGGCCGAACCAGGCTCAGAGCGTTATTTGGAGTTGGCAGTACTGCTGACGCTTATGGTGGCGGTTCTGCAACTGGGGTTGGGTTTGGCGAAGTTTGGATTTATCGCCAACTTTTTATCCTATCCGGTGATTGTGGGCTACACCTCGGCGGCGGCACTGATCATTATGGGCAGTCAATTCGAAACCATGCTCGGTGTGGATGTTGCCGGTGGCAATATTTTTGTATTGCTATATCAGCTTTTTCTGCAGGTACCCAACTGGTCCTGGATAACTCTGAGCATTGGCATTCTGGGCATGCTGATTATGACAGTGCCTAAAAAACGCTTTCCAGTCATGCCCTTCCCACTATTCCTGCTAGTCTTTGGCATGCTGGCCTCCGGTATCTGGGAACTACAGGCAATGGGGGTAGATGTTGTCTCTTCAATCCCCCAGGGATTGCCCTCATTTAATCTTCCCAATGTTTCACTGTCTGACCTAGAGGCTCTGGTGCCTGTGGCTATCACTGTGGCACTGATGGGTTATGTTGGGACCATGTCAATCTGCAAGTCTTTAGAGAACCCTACTGATAAAATCACTACTCAGCCTAATTTAGAACTTATCGCTGTGGGTGCCGCTAACTTGGTGGGCTCTCTGTGTAGAGCCTTCCCGGTTTCAGCTAGTTTTTCAAGAAGTGCGGCCTTTAGAGAAGCTGGGGCAAAAACTCAGGTATCTGCGCTGTTTTCCTCGTTATTTATTGGTGCTGCCATGCTGGTTGTGGCTCCCTTATTTGTGTCTTACCCTCTGCCCAAAGTACTGCTGTCAGCAATTATTATTGTCTCTGTATCAGGCTTATTTAAGTATGCAGAGATGAAGGTTCTCTATGCCCACAATAGACGAGAATTTTATATTCTACTGACTACTTTTTTGGCCACCCTAATACTGGGTGTGCAAGAGGGGCTGCTACTAGGTGTCAGTCTGTCTATTATGATGATGATCTATAACACCACATCGCCCCATATGACTGAATTGGGTTCCATCCAGAATGGCAAGTTATATCGCAATATCACGCGCTTTACCCAGGCCCATATTCGTGATGATGTATTGATTTTTAGATTTGATGCGCCAATTTATTTTGCCAACAAGGACTACTTTGTCTCGGTACTGTACCGCTGGATAAAACAGCGGGATATGCAGGCCCTGCAGTTTGTGGTGCTCGATGCGGAATCTATTAATAGCCTGGATAGCACCGGGGTAATTATGCTGCAGCAGGTCATCGAAAACTTACAAAAACAGGGTATCCAGTTTTATATTACCAATGCCATAGGCCCGGTTAGAGATACCATTAAGACCTCTATACTCAGTGATTACATGACTGAAAAAACCATGTTCTCAACTATCAATGACGCAATGGTCTTTATAGACAGAGGTATCAATCTGCACGCAAGCCAAGCTCTGCAAACCAACCCGACTGCTGCAGATAGCACGCCTGTATAGGCTGTCCCAGAGCAAAAAAAATAATAATTAGGTGAGTAAAAAGGTTGTGGTAAATGATTAGTTTTGAAGGGGCGACCCCGGCCTGGAATGATATTCCTGCACTTAGAATAACCACGGCTAGCCATCTTACTGATGATAAGAAATCTCTGTTGATGCAGACAGAGGCTGGACCTGTAGAAATCTCTCTGCATGGCTTCGGCGCTCGCTTGCGCCTGGGCAAAGTCTCAGCTACTGACTATGGCATGTTGGTCGAGGAACCGGAAGCAGTGCCTCTGTCTGTAGACAGTGCAGATGCTGTAACAGTCATAACTGGTGCTGGTTACCGACTGGAGATAGGTCACAGCCCCTTCTCTTTTAAGTTATTTAAAGGAGATTGCTGTGTCCAGCGCTCCCCTACAGATGGCCATTTTGTGCGCCAGTTTCGACTGCCTCCTGTAGCCAAGGTCGATCAGGGCTGGTTTGTTAGCCTGGATCTGGATTCTAGCGAACCAGTTTACGGCCTGGGTGAGAAATGGGGCCGTCTGGATAAACGCGGCCAGCTATTGCGCTCCTACAACCAGGATGCCCTGGGGGTCAATGCCGAGATTTCTTATAAAAATACTCCCTTTGCCTGGAGCCCCAATGGCTGGGGCGTTTTTGTGCATACTCCTGCACCTGTGACCCATGCTGTGGGCTATCCATCCTGGTCTCAGCGCGCCTATGGCCTGCTTGTCGAAGACAGCTATGCAGATATATTTCTGCTGGCCGCCGATAGTCCTGCCGAGATGATCGGCTGCTATACCAAGTTGACTGGGCGATCGCCAGTACCACCCAAATGGTCTCTGGGCGTTATATTATCTAAGGCGTACTACCGGGATGCCGAAGAATTATTGTCCACCGCCAGAAAGGTGCGGGAGCAGCAGATGCCCTGCGATGTAATTACCTTGGATGGGCGAGCCTGGCAGGATACCCAGACAAGATTTGCTTTTGAATGGGACCCAAGCCGCTACCCAGAGCCGGCACTGGTGATGGACCAGCTAAAAGCGCTTAAGTTTAAAGTCTGTATCTGGGAATACCCTCTGGTCTCTGTAGATAATCCTCTGTTTGACCAGATGTCAGCCAAGGGCTGGCTGCTTAAACATCGCAAAACCGGAGAGACCTATCGCTATCAATGGGATACCAGTTGCTTTGGTGAGGTACTCACTCCACTACCTGATTCCGGCATTGTCGACTTTACTCATCCTGAGGCCTATGAATTTTGGCGCGATAGCCACAAACCACTATTTGATCTGGGTGTGGATATGATCAAAGCTGATTTTGGCGAGCAAATTGAGCCTGATATGCTGGCATACAACGGTGATAGTGGCGATAGATTGCACAATGTGTACAGCCTTTTATACAACCGCTGTGTCTACGAGGCAGCAGAGCTTTACTGTCAATCAGGGCCATTTTTATTCAGCCGCTGTTCATGGATAGGCAGTCAGAGATACCCAGCCCAATGGGGAGGCGACCCACAGGCAGACTGGGGCGGGCTCGCCGCCAGTTTGCGTGGCGGTATTTCCTGGGGCCTTTCAGGTGCGCCATTTTATGCCACCGACATTGGTGGCTTTTATGCAGATCAGAGAGATGACGAGCTATACGTGCGCTGGACCCAGGCAGCCATATTCTCTGCTCATATTAGATTGCATGGCATAGGGGCGCGGGAACCCTGGTCCTACAGTGCAGATGCAGAGGCCGCGGTGACTCAGGCTCTTCGATTGCGCTATCAATTGTTGCCCTATCTCAATCAGGTCATGGAAGCCTCCAGCCAAACAGGCCTACCTGCGCAGCGAGCCATGGTGCTGGCCTGTCCAAACGAAAAAGCCGCCTGGGGTTTTGAAGATCAGTTTATGCTGGGTGACAGCCTGCTAGTGGCGCCCTGTTTGCAACCTGGGGGAGAAGTTGAAATATACTTGCCTGCCAGCATGGGTAAGCGTTGGAAAAGATTCCCTGGAGAGGAGATGTTTGAGGCAGGCCGCAGCCATAAACTCAGACTGTCACTGAACCAAATAGCTGCATTTGTACCAGAGGATACTTCGATTTCTCTGGGGCCGGATATGCAGTTTATTGATGATAATTAAAAAGAGCACTCTGTAATGGCCCCTGCAATCAGCGAGAGGAGTAGATTTTGGAACTGAACTACATCACTTCCACACTGGTGTCCTGTGTATTTTTTATGGGCATTGTTGCCTGGGTGTCCTATCAAAAAACCAAAGGTATTACAGATACCAAAGATGGCTATTTTCTTGCTGGCCGAGGTTTAACCGGCGTCTTTATTGCTGGCTCCATGGTGTTAACCAACCTGTCTGCAGAGCATCTGATTGGACTTAACGGTTCTGCTTACGGCTACAACATGAGCAGTATGGCCTGGGAAGTCACAGCCACTATCGCCACCATTGTTATGGCTTTGGTGTTTTTACCTCGCTATTTATCCGGTGCCTTTACCACATTGCCTCAGTTTCTCAGCAGCCGCTTTGGTGACGATGTCAGACGTATGACTGTGGTGCTATTTATGGTGGGTTACGGCCTGATTACTATTCCCTCGGTACTCTATTCTGGCTCTATTGCTGTGCTGCAGCTTTTTGATATTCCCAACCTAGTCAATGTTAGCTACAGCGCCGGGCTCACCCTGACCATTGTCTGTGTGGGAGTTATTGGTGCTATCTATGCAGTCTTTGGCGGGCTTAAAGCAGTTGCAGTTTCCGACACATTAAACGGTATTGGCCTGCTGATTATTGGCGTTGCAGTACCCGTATTTGGATTTATTGCTCTGGGAGATGGCAGCCTGGGAGCAGGTATTAATCAGGTGGTAACCACCCATACCGAAAAACTCAATGCCATAGGTGCACCAACAGACCCGACACCCTTCAGCACCTTATTCACAGGGATGATTTTTGCCAATTTATTTTATTGGGGCACTAACCAGTACGTAATACAGCGCACTCTGGGCGCAGTTAGTTTGGCTGAGGGACAAAAAGGCGTTCTCTATTCCGGATACTTTAAGCTGCTGGTACCATTTTTTATGATGGTGCCAGGAATTATTGCTTTTCATCTCTATGGTGGCGAGCTTCAATCTATAGACTTAGCCTACCCCCATTTAGTGAAAAATGTGCTGCCGGTATATATGAGTGGTTTCTTTTTAGCGGTGTTGCTCGGCGCGGTTTTTTCATCCTTTAATTCGTTGCTTAACAGCGCGGCCACTCTGTTTGTGCTGGATATTTATCAGCCCTATAAAAAGACTGAGCTGAGTGATCAGCAACTGATCAGGGTCGCCAAGATTGCCAGCATACTGATTGCGCTATTTTCTTTTGTAGTCTCTCCTCTGTTGCAGTTTGCGCCTGAGGGTCTATTCCAGGTTATTCGTATTTTTACCGGGTTTTATAATATTCCAGTGATCACCATAGTGCTGGTTGGCCTATTTACCAAACAGGTGCCTGGCCTAGCTGCCAAGGTCGTTATTTGCTTCCATGTGATCGCCTACGCCCTGCTTAAATTTGTGATCGATATAGATATTAATTTTATTCATATCTACGGCATTCTATTTGTTATTGAGCTGATTATTATGTTGGCTATTGGCTACTGGATGCCTATGGAGAAACCCTGGCAATTCACCAACAACAGCCGGGTCGATATGACGCCCTGGGCCTATGGATTGCCAGTGGCTATCACCATGGTCAGCTGTGTGATAATTATTTATTTACTGTTTTCGCCCATAGGCTTGGTCAACGGACTCAGCTCGGCATTTTGGCCTCTGGTAGGCGCTGTGTTGGTGATCAACGGGTTTCTCTGTTGGCTAAGCATTAAATACTGGCGTAAAAAATACTTCCAAGCTCTGGATCAATCCCGCGGCAAATACTGAATTGGCGAAGACCAGGCGCGCTCCTGAATAGTGGTTGCCAAATCAGGTCTTGGCGCAACACCAGCCCTAATAGCATCCCAGGTTGACCAGCGGCAAGTTGGGTTTTCTATTGCGCGAGCATAGTAAAAGGCGCGCTGTTGGGGATCAAATTCTGGATCCTGCCAAAGTACAGAAAGCTGCGCAGAGCCTTTCTCTGGGTTAATGGAACAGTCAGAAATATCCACTCTGGCACCATTGTCCGGGCAGCGATTAGTTTGCGCATTGACCTCCGCACCATGGGCACAGGCCACATCCACAACGTTCTCATAGGTTTTACCCGCAGAATCCACCCAACCCTTAATAATCTGAATACGCTGTAATGGTGCATTTTTTGGATCGGCTGAAGCTATCACCATAAAGCCCGGTGAGGAATTATCAGCTCCCTGCTGTTTTGCCAACAATGTGCCACCCATGGTCACGCCATTGGCATAGGCCCGCTCTATACCATTGGCAGCACTCAACATGCTTGAGTCAAAGTTATAGCCAGCAAAAAAGCGCAATCTAATTCTTGGACCGGACGTCGCAAATACCTCTTTGCGGCGAAATGCCTGATAGAGTGAATCTCTGGTATTTTCTTCCGCCCAGGCGGCGGCAAACCCTGAGGCTCCATAGGTAGGCGAGGCTCCGCCAGCATAGACATCGCTGTCAATTTTCACATACAGACTTTTACCCAGTGGTGTGGGATTAATGGTTTCGAATACTTTGGTGCCGTAATAGGCCAGCTGGCCGTCAAACCCTTTCTGCGGAATTGAGCCCCGCTGCTCAGCAGTACTGGACAGTATGCCAAGCTTCGATGAGAAGGCTGACTCATTGTTCTGACTTGCTGCAGAATGTGTGTCGCTGGAACCAATAAAACCAAACTGATAGGGGTTTGTCGTGCCCTGTGTCTCAATGGCCAAACCGGTTAATAATGCCTCGCGCACATAGGAGCCTTTAATTTGGCTGAGCGCACCGGTGGCCACTCGGTAAGGCGTGATTTCAAAGCCAGCCAGTTCATCCCTGGTTGAAAGGGTTGGGTGAGTTTCCGAGGTGCCTTTGATCTGGGTTATCTCCACAATAGGCTCATTTCTACTGCGCTGTTCCGCATAGCTATTGTCGAATGGGGTGCCGGACCAATCAACTGTCTTAAACATCTGACCGTTAGATCCATTGGAGTTATGGGGTATAGCCAAACTCTCCACCCCCTTGCTTCTCAACTCATCCATCCAGTCCCAAAGGTCTTCCGGATTGTTGGAGTGCAAGCGAGAAAAAGGCTCGCGGGGTAATGTCTCTGTGTCTTGAAAGATCACGTTGCGGTGTAAATTGCCCATGCTGGCAGTGGACGAGGTATATTCATAGGCGGCGAATGTGGTGAAGCGGCCGGGATCATTAAACTGATCTGCGGCATCAATGGTATCCGCCCAGGCGCTTCTGGTGATCTCAAGCACTTCCTGGCGATTCAGCTGCTCACCAAATACGCCGCTGACAGCGCTGGGAATAAAATCGGCGAAGGTCAGCAGCCGTTTGAACCTGCTGAACATATCAGTGCCGAAATTGCCCGGGGCGTTCAGGTCATGGTAAGGCTCTGAAAATTTATTCTTAGAAAATTCTGTGTTGGTTTCGGCCGCAGCTTTAACCAGACCCAAAAACATGCCGTGATCTGTGACTGCATAAAAATCCATTGGCTCAGTCAGCTGCATATCGTAGCCACCCGGATTTGAAATCGCCTCCCCTCTGGCAAAACTATAGGCGTCATAGGGAGAGGCCAATGTGCCGAATGCATAGCCGTCAAAAGAATAGGCGGTATGCACATGCAAGTCGCCATAATAGGGGTTGCGCTCGCTGGGGTTTGCCTCTTTTACTGTGGAACTGGCAGCCTGGGTTAAACTGGGTTCTAGCAGTTCAGTTTCTATGTCAAATAGATTAGCCTGGCCCCCAAGAATGCCGAATTCTCGGCTATTTAACAGCGCATCAATCTCAGCGGTTTCAGTTATAACTCTGCTGTCGGAATGCACATCTGCGGCAGTGCTAAATGCCTCGCTGGATGGCTCGATATTTTCGCCTGAACAGGCTGTTAAGCTCAGCCCTAGAGACAGGGCCCACAATGATTGTCTGGATACAGAGAGGTTATTTTGCATATTATTATTCTTTTAGTTTTTGTGAAGTCCAGTATTCCCCTTTTTTGCAACATTTAATATAGACCCTCACCCAAATAGGTGACCCCCAAGCCATTTCTGTTCCACCTGAGTGGCGATGGTTAGTCCCGGCTGTAGTAAATATTTTTCAGGGAAATCTGTTTATTCTCGCCAGGATTTTGGCTGAGCAAAGACAGAATACCGGTCAGGTCTTTGAGGTCGGTGCCAGCATTTAATTCGTCTATCGACAGCTTATAGCTGGACCATTGATCAGTCACCTGGTTGGCTGTGCCTGGCCCAAATGCTGCAAAACTATTGATCTGATCACCATCCAGATAGCGCCCGGTTTGGAAACCTATATTAAAGCTAACATCTGCATCACCTCTAATTTCAAAATGCAGATAACCAGATTTAAAATTCTCCAGGTTTTCGCCCACCTCAGCCTGAAACTCCAGACTGGTGCCCCACCAGTCACTGGTGCGAGTTGTTATGCTCACCACACCTTGCTGAGACATCTCAATACTGACTGTGCCCTCCCAGGGGATCAGTTTGAGAACTGCACTGGGGTAAGTCATATTATTGCTATCGGAGGGCTGCATAGACTCATGCACCACGATATAGCGATCAGCAGTTACAGCTTCTCCGGGAACAGCAGCTGGATTTACTGTAGTAGTTTTACGAATCGCCATGCGGCTCTTAAAGGGCGGGTTGAGCACCTCAGCCAACAGTTTTGTCTCGTCGCCACCATAGCTTTTTACCAGAGGTCGGCCGTCGCGGGTCAAACCGTCAAAACCACCCTGATCAAAGATATCCCAGAGGGCGTATTTCACTTCATTATTGAGCCTTATCAACCCAAAATGGTTTTCAGAACCCCAGGCATCCCCTGAGTCTTTCCACTGTTCGTCAAAGGCCTCGAAATAGAATAACGACATGCCGGCCCGGTCAGTCCAGTCCCGCATATAGTTGTAAAATAGCTTTGCTTTGTATTCATCCGCTGCTTTTGAACCCTTGGCACCATAGGCAGCAGAGTCGCTGGAAGCCCAGCCAGTCTCACCTATATGGATGGGTTTATCCAGACCTAAACTCTCTACATAGTCTGCCACTCCCTGGTACTGTGAGGCGGCATAGTCCACTGCTCGCGCCATGGCTGCTGCTGTCATCTCCTGCTTGGACAGCTGCTCTTCGTCTGCCAACACACCCCAAAAATCCTGGTTATAAAAAGAGTCATGGAAGGGATAGGTGTGCACAGACAGGAAATCTACCGCTTTAATCAGTGCGGCTAAATCTTCAGTCTGATAAAACTTGGCACCACCACCCCAGGATTCATAGTTGTCTGAACTGGTAATCCAGATATCCGGGTTTAGCTCACCAGAGGCTTTTAGGGCCTGCAAATGGTTGACCCACTTGAGAACTGTCTTGGGGTAGACAAAGTAATTGACCGCCCACTGCACCATGGCTTCGTTGCCCACAGCAATGGCCTTAACAATATCGGGATACTGGTTGGCCATGGCCACCGCCGTATCTATCTCGCTGGTGTTGTTGTCGATATTGCCTCTGTGGTGATCAGTGCGACCATCCCTATCCCAGGCATTATGGGCCTCGATCCAGGTGCCGATCATCAGGTACATTTCAAACTCTGGATCCTGATCCTTCAGAGCTTTAATCGCCGCTAACAGCCGCTCTACCTGAGGGTACTGGGAGGTGTTGTAGGTGCGCAGCACCTTAATACCCATGGCAGAGAGTATTTTTAAATCCTCGGTTAGCTGTTCATGGGTTGGAGCCAGATCTCGGCTCTTGCCACGGTAGCCGCCATAGGAAAATGCTGGATAGTCTGGATTTCCCAATATTTCTGCCGCTGTAGGACTCTGGAGATGCTCGTCCGCACCTCTATCTGCTGCGCCACAGGCAACTAGTAGACTTAGACTGAGGCACAGCACAATGGCTTTTAAAAAAGTAGACACGGATGGAGGTTCCTGTAGAAAGCAGATAATTGGTTGATTTTATCGGCCAAGTATACGAGCCGATATTTGGTTTATCAAAGCAACCAGATGAGTCTTGAGCCCTATTAGCGACGAACGGTAGCTATTATCAGGATGAATGGCCTGTCTGACGCCTACGCAGTTAAAGTAAACTCAAGGGTTGTCGGGTACAGTGAATCTGGAAATGAAACCAAGCAAAGTAGAATTAAAAAAACAGTCTCAAAACTATCAACTCAGTGTCGACGGCAATCCTTTCTATATCAAAGGTGCTGGACTTGAGCTCGGCAGTATTAAAAGTCTCGCCGACTATGGTGGCAATGCATTTAGAACCTGGCGAGTGGACAATGGCGAAAAATCCGGGTTAGAGATTCTCGATGAGGCTCAGAGGTACGGGCTGATGGTTTGTATGGGTCTGGATGTGGCGCGCGAGAGACATGGCTTTGATTACAGCGACAAGCAAGCTGTGGCGCAGCAGTTAGCGGCCATAGAACAGGATATACTGGCTCTCAAAGACCACCCTGCGTTACTGATGTGGGGCATAGGCAACGAACTGAACCTGCGCCACAGCAACCCTAAAGTCTGGAATGCGGTGGATGATATTTCCAAAATGATTCACCGGCTGGACCCCAACCACCCCACCACTACCATGCTGGCAGGCGCCGAACCAGAGGTGATCAAGTTAGTGGTAGCCCGCTGCCCCGATCTGGACCTGCTGTCATTCCAACTCTATGGCGAAATAGACCAACTGCCGGACTATCTCTCCCAGAGTGGTTTTAGCGGAGCCTATACAGTCTCTGAATGGGGTGCTACCGGCCACTGGGAATCAGCCTGTACAGATTGGGACAGACCATTTGAAGCCAATAGCTCTGTTAAGGCCGGCTGTTATCAACAGCGTTATATTGACTACATAGCAGCAGATCGTCGGCAATGTCTGGGCTCTTTTGTCTTTCTCTGGGGGCAGAAGCAGGAGCGCACCCCCACCTGGTACGGCGTATTTTTAGAGCAGGGCCAACATACAGAATCGGCTCAGGTGATGGGCACATTGTGGACCAGCCAGGCCCCTGAACAGCCAGTGGCCAGGTTATTGTCCCTGGATATTGAGGGTCTGCAGGCACCGGCGAGTATTTACTTAACAGAACAGAAAAATTATGCAGCCAGAGTGACAGTTGATTATCAACAGCCAGAAACACTCAGCTACCACTGGGAATTGCTCAAAGAGGTGGATAAGAAACTGGAGAGCGATGGCGGCGATTTTGAACCCAGACCCGAGACTGTTTGGCATCAACGGGGTGACAGTAGCCTGGATAGAGTTGAGTTTCCGGCACCTGCACCTGGGGAATACAGGTTGTTTGTACTGGTTGTGGATAGCCACGGTGGCGCGGCCACCGCAAATTTGCCCGTCTTAGTCGAAACTGCCACGACTTAGCTGAGAGCCTCTCCTATACTGCTGGGAAGCTGATTTAGAAGCAGCAACAACCAATAATAGCGATAAAAACTATGTCTCAAGATACTGCAGCTCAGCCCCTGAGCTCCGATAATAGGGCTCATCAGCCTATTCCCCTCGACCAAAAAATCGCCTGGGGTATTGGCATGTTGGCCAACCAGATGTTCCCTGCGGCACTGGGTATCTTTATGGTGCTGCTGGTACAGAGCCTGGGTATGAGCCCGCTGCTGTGGTCGCTGATTTTTCTTATTCCCAAACTGATTGATGCTATCACCGACCCGCTGATGGGTTATATCTCAGATCATACTGTCTCTCGCTGGGGCAAGCGTAGACCCTATGTGTTTATAGGCGCCATTATCTCCGGATTTTCCTTTGTCATGATGTGGCAACTGTCTGCAGAAAATACCGAGATGTACAATTTTTACTACTTTCTCACCTGGTGCAGTATTTTCTGGATCGGCATGACCATCTTTAGCGTGCCCTATGTAGCCATGGGCTACGAGATGAGCTCAGACTATCACGAGCGCACCAGACTAATGGCTATTGCGCAATGGATTGGTCAGTGGGCCTGGGTAATAGCGCCCTGGTTTTGGATTATTCTCTACGACCCCAGCTGGTTTGAGTCGGCCACTGAGGGGGCCAGAACTCTGTCTATCTGGGTGGCAGGCATCTGTATGAGCCTGGCTCTGGTACCGGCAATCTTCTGTACCTTTACCAATACAGCTGAGGATAGCAATCAATCGGCCGCCAACGACGGCACATTGATGGACAGTGTTCGGGACTTCGGTAGCGGCATTATGACCACTCTGCGCAACAGAGCTTTCCGAAAAGTCTGTCTGGCTACGTTCTTGGTATTTAACGCCTTTCAGGTTATTGCCGCATTTTCCTGGTTTATTATTGTTTACTATATGAATGCGGGCGACCCGGTTGCCGCTGGTGTCTGGCCAACATTATTTGGTTCTGTGGGCGCCCTGTTTACCTGCTTTTTGGTAATCCCCGTGGTTAACTGGTGTGCACAGACCTATGGCAAGCTGAACACCTTTATCGCCTCTCAGTCAGTGTCTCTGCTCGGTTATATTCTTCTGTGGTGGGGTTTCTCGCCAGAGGATCCCTGGATGATGTTTATACCTCTGCCTCTGTTTGCCTTTGGTATTGGCGGACTGTTTACCATCATGATGTCTATGACTGCAGATATCTGTGATATGGATGAACTGGAGACAGGCGAGCGCCGTGAAGGTACCTTCGGTGCAATCTATTGGTGGATGGTGAAGTTTGGCGCCGCTGTAGCCGGTGCTGGCTCAGGCCTGATACTTAGCCTGATTGGCTTTGACCAAAATGTGGCTGTACAGAGCGACGAAACTCTGGCCCTTCTGCGTCTCAGCTATATTTTGATCCCCTGCATTGGCACCAGCCTGGCAATCTTTGTAATGCGCAATTATGACCTGGACGAACAAAAAGCCAATGAGATTCGCGCTCAACTAGATGCCCGCGCCGCCGCTGCGAGCTAGCATAGACTCTCTGCTCAGCAACCTAAAACCATAAAAAAAGCCGCCTGATCAGGCGGCTTTTTTGTGGCTTGCTGTGGCGCAGTGTGCCATATAATCTGCTACTCAAGCCCAGGCTGCAGCGCCACATGGATTTGGCTCACTGTACCTTTCTTGTCGAATATAGCCATCGACAGTTCAGACTCTATGCTATTGCCGGCAATGCTCTGGCTACTGCCATCGGCAAAGTTCAGCTCAATCGAGGTCTGCTCTGCCAGACTGTAAACCACAGGTACCTGACAATAGGTAAAGCCTAGCTGGCCAGCTTTCAGAGGCAGGGTTTTGCGCGCGCCACTGGTATCGAAGTAAACCAGAGTATCTGAACCCGAGAGAAACTCAGATTTTCTGAGAATAAAGGGGTTAAAGGTAACAGATCCATTGACCACTGAGACACCCAGCTCCTGTAAGCGAGCAATGACCTCCTCTTTTACCTGACCTGTCATACCAGGCTGTTTGGCGCCGGCAAAGCCCGGGGTATGGGAGTATGGGTCTGTAGGGAAGGCACCATAATTATCTGGGGTTTTGTTAAAGCCAATCCCTGAGCGAATATCAAAATAGCAATCCGCCAATCGACCCATGGTCTCTGCGTCACTGTTTTGCTCCAGACCTTTTTGGAAGTTCTCCAGCGCCGCTAACAGCAACTTGGATACCATATGCCAGTAGATCGAACCCAGCCCTTCATAGGCATACATGCCGCCAGAGCGACCAGTAAACTGACGGTGGTTAAAGACAGATTCAAAAATCTCCTCTACCAGAGCCTGGTCCTGAGCCACCAAATCGGCATAACCATTTTCAGCCAGCGACTCCATAGCGGCCTGGGCACTCATTACATTATTAAACGCACCGTTAAAGTGATAGCCGCCCTGTGAGTTAGACTCAACCAGACTGCTATCACCAGAGGCCACCAGGGCCTGCAGCAGAGCTGAACGCTGCAGCTGCGATGGTGGAATTATATTTTTATCCATAAACCTGCTCAGCTCACGGTCTGGGTAGAGCAGATAAGAATTTTGACGCTCTGTATAGAGGGCGGACTGGCGCAGCGCTTCCAGCACGGCCAGGGACTCTTCAGGGCTCAGATAACCAGAGCTCAACACGGCCACCTGACCCTCGAGCATCTCGTATAGATAGGTAATTTCGATCCCATCCTCAGTAGCTGTCATCAGGTTGTAGGCATGGTAGAGACCATCTTGACGACGGTTAGCGCGGATACTGTGATCAATAAACTCTAGGGAGGTCTGACAGAAGGCGATCAGCTGGGAGGTTTCAACAGCCACTCGCCCACCGGCAAAGCCATGACTGTAGAGACCAGCCCGGAAGCTGTCAGCAGCACGACCCAGACGATCGAGTATTAGGCGGCGATCTGTGTCGCTGATTTTACCCTCTAGCAGGTGACGGTTATCCACAAAGGTGCTGTTAATGCTATTGAGCAGCTCAACCAGCTCTGTGGAAATTTCTACCTGATCGAACTCGACTTCGGAGAACAGATCCAGCAGATACTGCTGATAGCGTCTGGTGTAGTACAGGGTCACCATGGATACGCCATAGCCCACCAGCGCATTGTTGGCATCGTTCCATTCCGGGCGCTGGGTGTTCATCCAGATACCGGCTTCGGGGATAAAGTTGGACAGCTTTGACAACACTGTAGCCAGCAGTTTTTCGGTCAGATTAACATTGTAAACAGAATCGTTTTTATCCCAGATCAATCGACCATCTGCACCCACAGCCGCAACGCGCTGATCAATTAGACTGTCCAGCTCCTCATCAAAATCAATGGTGTTATGGGGGTCTTTAAGCAGCTGCTCATAGCCCTTAATTCGGTAGGGAACATTGGCATAACAGAACAGATCTGCGCTGAGGAATTTCTCTAGAGTACCCGGATGATAGTCGCTGGAAAGCTCCAAAAACTTTAGCAGATAAATAATCTGGTGATCACCCCAATAGCCAATACTGGCCCAGGGGTCGTGAGGCTCGGGTTTCTCCCAGTCGATGCCAGCTTTGGTAATGCGATAGGGATTGTAGCCATCAGCAGTGGATGCGTTAACAAACTTGCTGATCATAGATTCAACATAGTTAGGAATCGAGATACTTAGAGCTTCCCAGTTCTGGAAGATATCTCGCCAGTTGCCTTCAAAATTTAGCAATTGAGAGCCATCATCTTTTTTGACCTGGATGGCAAACTTGTTCCAAGGTCGTGATGGGTCGCCGTGGCGGCGACTAAAGGACAGAGGCAGATACTCCATACACAGACGCTGTATGCTGGCGTTGTTAGTCTGCTCAGCGGCAGCAATCAAGTCACTGTAGTGAAAGCTGTCATCTAGGCCCTCAAAAAAGCTCAAGGAGTTCTGATATTCAACCCGGTTAAAGCCTTTTACAAAACTAACCAAATCAGCTTTGTCGACAGCATAATTATCCACAAACAGACCGCCACGCATCACGTTAAACAGTACATTGGCGAAGTGGTGGTTAGCGCTCAGCCGGTCCTCTGTCACCTGCAATCCATCGGAGGTACCTACGATGCGGGCCAGATTAAGGGAACCCAGAGCTATATCGTCTTCTATATCCTGAGCAATATTAGCGTCGCTATTGATATAGGCGTTCAGTTCACGGACATCGGCCGGGCCCTGATTAACATCCGCAACAATGCTCCAGCTCTGCTCTGCCGAGGGCGCCAAGGCTAAAGTACCATTGACAAAGTAAGCGCCTCTTCGACCGCGGACATTGGCTTCCTGCTCTACAACCTGGCCTTTGCGAAATGCATCCAGCTGGATTGAGGAGATCAGTTTGGTAGTTCCCGCCATACCCACAGACCAGGCTACAGCAGCCGACAGGGCTTCACTGGGCTCAGCGCGGTCAACCAAAATCGAGCTCATGCTATATAGCCCAAGGCCTGTATCCGTCTGAAGCTCGTTCTTCTTGTAGGCATCCACCAGACAACTCAGAGAGTTCTGCACATCGGACTCAACGCCGAAGGGAATCAGGTTTTCTATACCATCAAGAATCTCTACACTGACAGACTCTGCGCTGTTATTGACCAGACTGGCTGTCTTTACAAAACCAAACCTATCCGAGGTACGCCAGGCATAGCTGTAGGTCAGGCCAAGATCGTGGTTGATCTCTTCAAAGATCAGCTTGTCGCCATAGACATTCTTATAGAGATTTCTGGTGATTTTATAGACGCCGGCATACTGCTCAGAAAGCGGCTCCCATAATGAGGTCTTATCACCAGAGGTAACCAGAGCAATGGTTCTACTGCCGGTAAACGGTGAAGAGTCACTGATCTTGTCATCTGTGTAATAGGGGAACAGCGCACTCTGAGCATCTACTCTCCCCGCTGAAAGACCACCGCGAGTAGAAATAAACATCCAGTGATTTGAATCACTGACCACACTGATGAAAAAGTCTTTCATCTGGTTATAGTTGGCGATCTTATAAAACTCTTCGCCCTTAATACTGACGTATTCACCAGAAACGCTCTGACGCTCGCCCTGAACCAGCTGATTTCCGATATGGATAGATTTCTGAGTCATGGTTACCCTAAACAGTGTAAATTTAACATCACCGAGCAAGTACTCGATGCCAGGCATATTCGATGTTTTAAAACGCCCGGCCCAATGCCTACCGAGGCTTGCATGAAGTTGTAAACGGGCTGTATCCTAATGTCACAGCCTTTTTCACGCAACACCGCATTTATCCTGATGAGTTAACATGGCGCTTCATCGGGATAGAATGGACCTCGGGTTAGTTGTAACTTATTAAGGGGTCTTTACTTAGGCGGACAGTCCGGTTGAGATTCCGGGCTGGCGGCAATAAAGTCAGGCAGTCCGGTGCAGTGTCGGTAAATGGCATTAATCAGTGGATAGTCCTGCATGGGGCAGTCAAAGCGTAGGGCATTATAGACCTGGGGTATCAGGCAGATATCTGCCAGGGTCACCCTATCGCCAAAGCAATAGCGCCCATTGCTGTTAAGTACTTTCAGGTTAGTTTCCAAGGCGCCAAATCCCTGCGCAATCCAGTGGTGATACCAATCCAGCTTCTGCTCCTTATTTAAGCCTACTGTAGCCTCGATAAACTGAGTCACTCGAGGATTATTTAATGGGTGAATATCCATAGCAACCTGATAGGCAATCGAACGCACCTGAGCACGATCCATAGCACCCTGCGGCAGTAAGCTGGGTTTAGGACAACGCTCTTCCAGGTACTCGATAATCGCCAGAGACTGGGTTAATGTACCCTCAGCGGTGGACATGGTTGGAACCAGCCCGCCGGGGTTAGTCTGCAGATACTCCAGTTGCCTGTGCTCACCGCTAAGCAAATTAACGGGTAACTGTTGGTAACTGAGCTGTTTTATTTCAAGGGCAATACGCACCCGATACGCCGCCGACGAGCGATAGTAGCTGTAGAGCTGTAGATCTGTATCAGCCGACATACGGGATTACCTGCTGGTTGATTTCACCAAAGATACTCTGACCACTGTGGTCGTGCATATCAATTTGGATACGATCACCAAACTGCATAAAGTGGGTGCTGGCACTGCCATGGGCTATTATTTCCAGCATGCGCACCTCGGCTAAACAGCAGGAACCATTGGATCGATCAAGATTAGACACTGTGCCTGAACCAATAATAGTACCAGCACAGAGAGGACGCGTCTTAGCTGCATGGGCAATCAGCTGTCCAAAGTCAAAAGTCATATCAACACCGGCATTAGGCTGGCCAATAAGTTTATCATTGAGAATTGCCCTTAGGGGCAGGTGTAATTTGGCCCCATCCCAGGCATTCCCCAGAGCCTCAGGAGTTACCGCGACAGGAGAGAACGCACTGCTAGGCTTAGCCTGATAAAAACCAAAACCTTTGGCTAGCTCTCCAGGAATTAGATTGCGCAGCGACACATCATTGACCAGCATTACTAGCTTGATATGGTCCCGTGCGTTCTCGGGAGATACGCCCATAGGCACATCATCGACAATCACTGCGACCTCGGCTTCAAAATCAATACCCCAGCTTGGATCCGCCATGGCAATATCTTCACAGGGGCCCAGAAAGGTATCTGACCCGCCTTGATAGATCAGTGGATCAGTCCAAAAGGACGCTGGCATTTCAGCATTGCGCGCTTTGCGTACTAGCTCTACATGATTGACATAGGCACTGCCATCAGCCCAGTGAAAGGCTCGTGGCAGAGGTGAGGCACAGGTGCTAGCAACAAATGCCTGGCCCTTTATCTCACCGCTTTCCAGTTGCTCAAATAGCGCCTGTAGTGGTGCCGCACAGCTATCCCAGTTATCCAGTGCAGCTTGCAGGGTCGGCGCAATAGCCGTCGCTGTCTCATAGCGCTGCATAAGACTGTCAACCACCACTAGCTGACCATCGCGGCCCGAATTGAGTGAGGCAAGTTTCATTGTTCTGTTCCCTGTGCTGATGCATTGTTAAAGGGGTGCGTCCCATCGTGTAGCCAAGCGGCATGCTGAGGTGCGCGCTTGGTTTTGTCCCATTCATCGAGCATGGCTGGGGCCACTCTGTGCAGCTCTTCCAGCATGCCCGGCTGCGCTGTGTTTGCCGCCAGCTCCAGACGATGGCCGCTGGGATCAAAGAAGTAGATGGATTTGAAAATGGTATGGTCTATAGGTCCTAGTACTTCTACGCCCGCCGCTTCTATGCGCGCCTTGGCCTCAAGTAATGCATCCATATCAGCCACCTTAAAGGCGATATGCTGCACCCACTTCGGCGTGTTGGGGTCAACCCCCATATCTGGAGAATGGGGTACTTCAAAAAAAGCGAGAACGTTGCCATTGCCTGCATCCATAAACACATGCATGTAGGGGTCGGGCTCTCCGGTTGAGGGCACCCGATCTTCGGCGATGGCCAGTTGGAAATCCATGGCTAATACCTGCTGATAAAACTCCACCGTTTGCTTGGCATTTTTACATCTATAGGCCACGTGGTGAATACCTTGAATATTCATAAGAACTCCGTGCAATGGTTATGCAGTTTCAATCACACCGCGATTAAGTTGATCCCGCTCTATGGATTCAAACAGCGCTTTAAAATTGCCCTCGCCAAAACCCTCATCTTGTTTACGCTGAATAAATTCAAAGAAAACTGGGCCGATTAATGTGTCCGAAAATATCTGCAGTAACAGTCGAGGGTCGCCATGCTGAGTAGAACCATCGAGCAAAATTCCTCTGGCCTGCAATTCAGCGGTTGGCTCACCATGGTTAGGTAGGCGCTCATCGAGCATTTCATAATAGGTTTCTGGCGGCGCTGTCATAAAGGGCAAACCCTGAGCTTTTAATTGGTCCCAGGTAGCCAAAATGTCATCACAGGAAAAGGCAATATGCTGAATGCCCTCGCCGTTGTAGGCCATTAAAAATTCTTCAATTTGGCCGCCTGCAGTGGCCTCTTCATTGAGGGGAATACGAATCTTTCCATCTGGCGCCGACATAGCTTTTGATTTAAGGCCGGTGTACTCGCCAGAGATATCAAAATAGCGAATTTCGCGAAAGTTAAAAATATCTTCATAGAAACTGGCCCAGTGATCCATGCGCCCGCGATAGACATTATGGGTGAGATGGTCAATCACATTAAGGCCACAGCCGCTGGGGTGCAGTTCGGCGTTGTCGATAAACTCAAAATCGATATCGTAGATGGATTTGCCGTCACCATAGCGATCAATCAAATACAACGGTGCACCGCCAATGCCTTTGATGGCTGGCAGCCGCAGCTGCATTGGCCCGGTGGGTATATCCACCGGCTGAGCGCCCATTTCAAGGGCTCTGCTGTAGGCCGCCTGGGCGTTTTTTACGCGAAAGGCCATGCCGCAGGCAGAGGGACCATGTTCTTTAGCAAAATAATGGGCGTAGCTGCTGGGTTCGTAATTGATAATAAAATTGATGTCGCCCTGACGAAATAACACCACATCTTTGGAGCGGTGATTGGCGATATGGGAAAAGCCCATCATAGTAAAAACCGGCTCTAGAATACCGCGCTCGGGCGCGGCAAACTCGACGAATTCAAAGCCGTCTAGGCCCATTGGGTTTTGCTCTATATCTCTATCTTTAGTGCTAGTGTTCATAATGTATCCCTAAGCTCTGGATGACTGAATATTGGTTGTAATTGCAACTATTATTGGTTGCAATTACAACTAATGTCAAGCATTATCAGCACATGAGTAAAAACCATCAGTCAGCCCGCGAAATACTTCAGCTAGAGCGTTATTTTCCGTACCGGTTATCGATTCTGTCGAATCGTATCAGTGCTCTAATCTCTGAAACTTACAGCGCTAAGTTTGCTCTGAGCATTACCGAGTGGCGAATTATGGCGGTCTTAGGGGAGTATCCTGGGATTTCAGCAGATGAGGTTTCCCTGAAGACCCAGATTGAGAAGTCTATTCTTAGCCGGGCTATCAGTAAGTTGCTGCAGCGCAAGCTACTGGAGCGATCGTTTGATCCCGCCGATAAGCGCCGTTCAATGTTGCGTCTAACTGACACAGGCATCGCAGTCTATGATGAGCTTGTGCCCATGTCTTACGACTATGAGCAGGCATTGTTAACCTGCTTTAGCGATACTGAGAGAGACCAATTTAGTGAGTTTATTGATCGTCTGTACCAGCATGCTGATAAGGGTGCTAGTTAGAATGGTCAATGTCCTCTTTCATCGGCGCAACATGCATATTACGTGGCTGGCCCATTTGGAACTGCCCCGCCGCGATATCGGACGGATTTTCCGCATCTGTGAGCTTCGGTACATTTAACTGCTTAGCCCTTTGGTAAGCAGCTTTAGTTTCTGGAAATCTCACGAATGATTTGCTAGGTAGTCATCCCGCCTCTCTGACTTTTAGAAGCCAGCTTAGTAAAGGTCAGTGCTTATCAATCGAATTCATGCTTTTTCCTGGTTAGCTTACAAAATCTAGCTAAAAGCCATGGTATTTCACAAAGCTGTTATTTTCAGCGCGGGTTGAGCGCACATGGTTGGCAGCGAAACTTTCATCTGGGTAGCCCATTGCGATACAGATCATAATGCTCTGGTCATCGGGAATTTGGGCATGTTCCCGGACAACATCTGACTGCATAATCCCCTGACCATTAATCACGCAACCTATGCCTCGCTCCCAGGCGGCGAGAATAATACCGTAGGCCAGAGATCCCAGACCAAACTGAGTAATCGCTGCCGGCTCAAGATACTTGTCATAGGTGAGAACCAGTGACACTGGAGCATCAAATTGGCGAAAACCCCTCAGCATCCAATCCATACGCTTTTCTTTGTCATCGCGCTCAATACCCATGGCCTCGAAAAGCTGAACAGCCACATCAATTTGATTTTGCCGATGCCCTCCTTCGTACTCTTCCTTATAGGGGAAGTCGCGAACATGGGGCTTTCCTGCCAGAGTATTTTTGGTATTGCCTTCACGGATCTTATCCAGCACCTCACCGGCTACAGCATGAATATGCCAGGTTTGCGTGTTGTAGGAAGTCGGTGCCCATTTGGCAGTATTGATAATCTCATCAACGATTTCTTTGGGAACAGGTTTATCTTGGAAGCCTCGAGCGCTCTTTCGTGACTGGGCAAACTGAGTAAAATTCATTGGGTCATCCTTAGAAACAACTATTTAATATGGCATACTATATGCCATTATTTTTTGAACTTCTACTTTTGTGTTTAAGATATCTGGGAAATTTGTATTTATATCTCTAACCAATCCGCTCTGCCAGGTTCCTGTGGTCAAATAATACCGCTCGGTAATCGGCATCAGTTTTTAATAATTGACTAATGGCATAATCAATGCCATATTTTGCGATAGGGCTCCTGGCCTATAAGAAAAGCCTGTGCATAAAGATTAATATTTCCTTTTTTGATTCGATATAAAGGTTAAACAGATGGAAGTAAAAAACGCAGTTTGTCCCACGAATCCTCACAGATACTGGTGAAGCTTGGTTTTGAGCGAATATCTACCCAAGACCTGCAAGCCATTGGACGCAGCTTACAGGCTGTGCTGCACCGGTCTGATAATCCGTTTCGCTTTTTGCAGCATTTGGTGGAAGTGTTCCCTTTTAGGAAGATGAATTTATGAAAAAATGGTTATTGAGAATTTTTATGGTTCTGGCCGCACTATTTCTGGCTGCATTTTGGCAGATGTATTTTTCAGAGCGCCCACCGCTGATGACAGACCAGACCACATTGGCTGGCGATGGCAGCACCATTAATTATTGTGAATTACCCATGCTCGATAGTAGCGGAAAGATGGCTGCCGAAATTCCTAAGGGCAACACGCCAGGTTGTGGCTACACTCATTTTCCTTTACCTATCTTGGCTGAGTGCACTGAACCGTTACCGGAGGGCGCCGATGATATTCGTGGCTTATGGATTGGCGTTAAAGGTGGGCATACCGGACATGTAGAACGGGTAGAACAATGTGGTTCACGTGTAGTGATTACCTCATCGGGTATTATTCATGACGGCGGCCCCAATAGCAGCGCCGATGTTGTCGGTATAAATTCTAACGATACCGAGGGATCTATACTCTTTACCGTTGGTGACAAAGAGTTTTGCGGTCGAACCTCTGCCAGTATGACCTGGGATAACAGGGTGCTAGAGTTCAATGCTTTCGGTTGGGGTCCGGTAGTGGTTAGACGATATATGGAGGGCGAGCAGTTAGTATGGGAATATGTCGATGGCAGTACAACCCATATGGATCGAATTTGTCAGCTGCCAGAAGAACATAAAATTCCCGCCAAACGAGGCAGGAAGATACAGATTTTTTAATGATATCTATGCCGGCAGTGGGAATTATTCGGGCTTTACCCTCACCACTTCGTGGTTTGGCTGAACCCGCTACGCGTCTTCATTCCAAAATCGAACGGCCAATAAAAAACCCCAACCCTGTCGGGTTGAGGTTTTGTTATTGGTGGAGGCGGCGGGAACTGTAATCCGACTGTAAGCTATTGATTAATATAACTTTAATGGGTTTAGAAAACTGCTTTTGTTACATCCTATGTTACTTAAACCAACAACGGCATCATTCACACGATCGATTGCCTCTCGAAGAAAATAGAACCTTATACAACTCAGAATTTGCATAGGCCTCACACAAATATCCATGCGATGGAGCTAAGCTGGTCAGCATCAAAAACTTGAGCATAAACTGCTAGAGAAACCGGGCAAGCACCAATACTGACAGTGCGCCCGGAATACCATTTTAATAATTGTTTAATCCGCAGCTGTAATCAGTGATAAGGCATTTATGATGTCTCTAAATGAGACCAATTTAAAGTTTTGCCGCTTGAGCTTTGACTCTTTATCTACTGTGTTCACATCATCCTGTATAACCATTAAACCCTCTGGAAAATGGTTATTGAAGTCTAGATTGATAACCTCAATACCATCGGTAGTAGTGATTTCATCTATAGGTAGTGCTGTTGCGCCAAGACCTGCTTTGACACTGAAGCTTCCCACATACTGATAGGGGGGCTTGCGATCATACAGATTAAACTTTGAGTCGGCCTGGGAAGATAGCACAATAAAACCGTCCCTATCATTGGTCTTATAAATCGCAACGCCTTCAGGATCACCGACGATATTACCTTTTCTGGAGTCTACTGTAGTAAAGTTTGAAAAATCCAGAACCCGATCAATATTGTAGGCTTTAAGTACTCCATTGGTCTCTTCCTCAGAAATAAACAGTCTGCGATTCTCATCATCGTATACACAACCCTCAGACTCTCCACCATTATCGAATGTTGTCAGCAAAGATAACCCTGCATCCGAATACTGCCACATCTCAACTCTAGGTCCTTCATCTTCGGTGACAAATGCGATAAAACCAAACTCTGGATCATTACCTGCACAGATACCATAGATATTGATTGCCGAGTTAGCCCTCAGTGACCGCTGAGTATCTAGAGAAAATTTATTTTGTTTGGAGCCCTCTCGCAGTCGTGAATCTGAAACCAGCCAAAGGTCTATAGTCTCGTTGGTTCGATTTGAAGCCACTATTTTGGTCACACCGCCCTGGCTGCGGAGGTCAATATTGTTAATATCGCCAAGTTCTGTATAGCCGATTTCCTGGCCCTGCAAATTATAGACATGTACGCCGCTTTTTTTGTCGGTTCCAAAAATCAGTGAATTTTCAGGCCGTTCAAAGTCGACCCAAATGGCAGGATCGTCTGCCGCATCATCATGGGTTGTTACCTGTGGTGTTTCGAATTTGGCTGTTACCGCCGGATATTGACTACAGGCTCCAATAAATAAAACAAGGCCTACCAGTATAATTTTATTGCAGATTTGTGATGTCATATAAACATGTCCTAGTAAAAACGCAGATTAATTTATTCTGAAACTCTTCAATCCCTTAATAATAAACCGCTGCAACCAATACTGTGGTTACAGCGGTCAGGGTGGGAAAGACAGCATCGCACTTTCCCGGGGGAGAGCTAGAACTTGTAGGTGAAACCTACTGAGTAATTTCTTCCAAAGAGATCATATTGAGACAGCTGACATTCATCGCCCCAATAGTAATACTCTTCCTCGTTACCCATATTTACTGCTTCGAATTTTATTTCTATCGAGTCAGTCACTTTATATTTTGCTGTTAAATCAACTTGCATATAGGCATCAACGAATCTAGAGTTATTGACAGAAACATTATCAATGTCGTCGCCTTCATCAGACAGCCAATCCAGATAGTCACTTCTATAATTGGCAGCCAATCGAACATCCCAAGGACCTTTGTCATAGCCTATGCTGATATTGGCAGCTTCATCGGCAAGCTTTCTAAAAGGCGTCGTAAACGATGTGTCATCAGTAGGAGAAAAGGTGCTTTCACCGTCGGTTAATGTGATATTACCCGCGAAATACATTCCGTTTTCCCAGCCATATTGAAGGCTGAGCTCAAGACCATCGATCGTAGAATCATCCGCATTTTCCCAAGTCTTTACATCATCATTAAAGGTAACGCCCATAAAGGTCGCTGTCTTATAGATTTTGGGGTATATGGCGTTCTTAATATCCTTTCTGAATAATCCGACACTGACAAAGGTCATATCATCGCCATAGAATTCCAGCGACACATCGAAGTTGGTGGCCTCATAGGGCTTTAAGTTAGGGTTACCTGCGCTGCCACTGATATCCCCACCATCATTGTTATAATTCAGTTTCGGAGCAGTCTTTTGAAATCCTGGTCGCGACAATCCCTTCCATATGGCACCTCGTAACGTCCACTGGTCGGTCAAGAAATACTTAACATTAATACTGGGGGCAAAGAAAGAATGATCACTGCTAGCCAGCACAACGTTTCCATCTTGATCAAATGCACTTGAATCCGTTGATGTATCTTCGTACCTAAAGCCTGTAACCAGAACCCCTTTATCCCAGGAATATGTGTTTTGGATAAAGACTGCGTTTACTTTTTCTTCGGTTACAAAATCTCTGGAGACTGCGTCGCTAAAGTCAACATCCAAAGCGTCAACTTGATCACGCAACCCATAAATGAGATCCGGATTAGCCTGTGGGCTAAAGGTTTGACCCGGTATTCTCCAGTCCAGCGTCTGGGGATCAAAGTCAGCCAGTGTCGAATCAGCTTCGTAAACTATGATGTAATCATCAACATCTTTTTCACGATCCTTCCTTTTGAAGCCCATCTTAACAACACCAAAATCAAATTCTTTTTCTGCGTTGATAGAAAATGCCAACTCCGAATCCTTGGAAACATTCTCAGTGATCTCGAGCTCTTTGAATCCTAGCTGTGCAGGATCATAAATACTTAAGTCAGTTGGTGTAATAATAACTTGCTGCGGATTACTCCAATCAATATGTCCGACTGTATCTTTTTGATCCATTCTGAAGGTTACATCAGCATTGTCGCTATCATCTTCCTCTGCGAAAGAATAACTCAGCATCGGGTCTATACCCCAGTCACCCACATTGCCCTCGAACCCAAAGGTAACGGCAGATAATGTTCGGGTTTCATAACGGACGCGGGTTTCTGCATCATGGCGCATGCGATCAGTTTGCATGCCTGTTGCTGTGCCCGTGCCATCTATCAGCCCCAACTTGCCATATTCATCTTTCCAGCGAAGCTCCTCATCGTCATACTGATTGTAGAAAGCACTCAAATACAGTCTTCCACTGTCAACCAGCATATCGACGTCATAACTCAAGCCAAACCGCTCACGGGTTAATTCGTAATAACGCATCTCGTAGTCATCATTCATATAACCATCTTCCCAACCAAAGCCGGTTTCATTGTTGTAGGCAACAATATCCTTGCTGGAGTAGGTAAGACCTAATATATGGCCCGAGGACTCATTGAGCTTATCGCCATAGGTTATGGCAAGTTTTGGATTTGCTTTTTCATCTGCATACTGGCTGAAGTTGTTCTGAATTTTAACTTTTAGCAGCTGTCGCTCTAGCTCAGCTGGCTTCTTGGTCCTAAAATCGATACGTCCACCAATGGAATCTGCATCCATCTCTGGCGTCAAGGTCTTGGCGACAGTAATAGAATCCAGCAACTCAGTGGGCAACCCGTCTAACATGACACTTCTGCCATTTTCAGGCGCCACCATAGAGGCGCCATTAACTGCAATGCTATTGAGATCAGAGGATAAACCCCTAATAGTGACATAGCGGCCCTCACCCTGGTCATTTTCAACAGAGATGCCTGAGAGTCTTCTTATCGCTTCAGCAGCAGTAGTGTCAGCAAATCCTCCAAGTGCATCAGAATCTACTACCGATATAATGCTGTCGGACTCTCTTTGTTTTTCTACTGCAGACAATAGGCTTGCCTTTGAACCAACTACAGTAATTTCTTCGAGCCCTCCGGCATTTTGCGCCTGAGCACCCATAATGGTTGATAATGCAGTGATTGATACTATTGCCTGATACAAATTTGTGCGTTTCATGATAAATCCCCAAAAAGTGTTAAGCGGCGAGGATAATGAGGCTGTATTAAATTTATTGGTCATTAAGATTAGGGTTTTGTGACAAAGCCGCGACACAACCTTCGAGAGATAGTCATAAAAATTTAATATTTCTGTCATAGGCTATTCAGGATCAATGGCAGCGATTGGAAATTATTGTGAAACGTAAAGACATCCGAATAATTGAGAATCCTTACCAAAATGTTAGTGAAAGCGAATACCAGATTGAAAAACGCCGACTGCAGGTTGAACTGTTAAAGATTCAGCAATGGTTGGTCCAGCAAAAGCTCTCTCTTGTCGTAGTTTTTGAAGGAAGGGACGCAGCTGGAAAAGGGTCAACCATTAAGCGTTTTACAGAAAATCTTATGCCTGCGCATTTTTCAATCAATGCACTGGGCGTTCCAACTGAGTCAGAATCCAAGTATTGGTTTAGACGATACGAGTCACTGTTTCCTGAACCGGGCAACATCACATTTTTTGATCGATCTTGGTATTCAAGGGCATTGATAGAGCCCACGATGGGTTATTGCTCAGAAAAGAGATATAAACGTTTTATAAGAAAGGTGCTGAACTGGGAGCACAATCATATAGACAAAGGCCTGTTAATGGTTAAATTCTACCTCTCTGTAGACCAAGATACCCAGTTAATAAGGTTCGAGAATCGATTAAGCAACCCACTGACCTACTGGAAGTTTTCGGAAAATGATCTCAATGCCCGAAAAAAGTGGACGTTGTTTACCAAGTACAAAAATCAAATGTTTGAGCATACCTCATCAGCAATATCACCCTGGGTGGTAGTGAATGCCAATTCAAAGAAACAAGCCAGATTAACCAGTATGTTATACTTGGTGCGTTTTTTTGGTCGACGAAAGTTTGAGCCACTGACGGGAGAAGATGTACGAGTCAGTCATAGCATTTCTGTTGGTGGTGTAAAGTTTGGTGATCTTACGCTCCAGCAACTAGCCGTGCTAAAAGAACTAAAAGATCAGGAGTAGCAGACATTATTTATGGAATCCGTCATGGCTAAAAATCAAAATACAACGAGTTTCCCGGACTCATTGCGTCAAACCATCGATTTGCCGGTTATCGAATCTGCTGGCGGCCTAGTGTGCAATCATCAGAACCATATACTACTGATGTTTAAACGTGGGCGATGGGATATGCCTAAGGGACGAGTCGACGAAGATGGGAAAAAACTGTCTGCTATTCGGGAAGTCAATGAAGAAACTGGACTCGAATCCTCCAAGTTATCCATAGAGGGCAAGTTAGTCTCAACCTGGCATACAACTCGACATCAAAATATCAGGTACATGAAGAAAACACACTGGTATTTAATGCGTTATGACGGATTTGATGCAGACACTATTCCCCAGGTTGAGGAAGGCATTATTGAGTGTAGATGGATTCATTTGAGTGAGTTACCTAAATACAGAGGTCTAATGAGAGCTCGCATTGAGTATGTTGTCGATTTTTGGCATGAAAATCTTGCCTATACCGCGCGGCCCTAAAGCTAGAAATTGAAAAACCCCCAACCCATTTGGGTTGAGGTCTATTTTTGGTGGAGGCGGCGGGAACTGTACTTAGCCTGTAAGTTATTGATTAGTAATGATATGTTGATATAGAATAGCCGTGTGTGTTACTTCTTGTGTTACTTTAGCCGTCTTGAATGTAATACATGAGCTTGCCAACACAGCATTCAGTAAAAGTTTAGGGGCCACTGAATAAGTGGCGGGTGATTTTTAGGGTTGGTGACTGTCCTATTTGTTGTGATTATTCGCTCACCGGCTGATGCGCTTTTCTCCACTGGCTGGCTGATATTCCATATTTCTTTTTAAAGGTTTTTGAAAACGTGCTTAAGTCCTGAAAACAGAGACGCTGGGCGATATAGGTAAGTGGGTTATCGCTATTAATCAGTAGATTCTCCGCTAGTTCAAAGCGAGTCTCGTTAAGTATTTCGCTATAACTTGATCCCACTTTCTGGAGTTTGCGTTGAATGGTGCGTGTTGTATGGGGAAGACGTAGGGCCAAAGCTTCAATGTCAGACCTCCCCAATAAGAGATTTTTCTGAATCATCGTTTTAACCATTTCTCGGAAATCGGGTTTATCTTCGAGGTGTAAACTTGTGAGGTATTCCGACAGTAGCGCATGAGCGTTGTCGTCCCGGGCGGGCAGTTCGAAGTTAAGAAATTGGCTGGGGAAAAAAATCGCATCCTGTTCTGCGTTAAATTGAATCGAGCATCCAAAGTAATTTCTCAAAGACACATTATTGTCGGCGTCCTTAAATGTAAATGAGAGGCTTGAAGGCTGCCATTTATTATCGGTCACTTCCTTTAGCATATTGTGCAGCGATGCAAAAAAAAGAATATTTCCCTGAGGGTAGCGGGTGCTCTCTTGTCCATCCAGCAACCGCGAGAAGGAAGATACATTAGGCCAGGTTTCCAGTGAATAATAGACTCCAAGAGAACGTCCTCGTAAGTGATTTTGTATCCCCTTAATCGCCTGTTCAAAGGTTTTTGCCACACGACCGTAAAGAACGGCTTCACGTGCGTAACCAATTTCCCTGCGCTTCTCGGCAAGACGAAGGGCAAAATCAGCACGGCCTAGCTGTCGTGCTGCGACCTCTAAAAGGTAGCCACCATAGCTGTAGGGGATGAGCTCTGAAGTACCATAAAGTATTTGCCCTGGGCACCCGGTTTCTGCAAGTAACTGATTGACATCTCCACCTAGCTCTTCATAGAGTTCGGCTGTACCAGCCAAATATTTTCCCCACATGCGTGCTCTCAAATTGGTCACCTTAGTTCATGTTCCACGAAGCCTAACCGCCTAGCTTATTGACGCAATTAAACTATTAGGTGTCGTATAATACCAAATAGAATATGGTCTTTCTAGCTACTCTTTCAGTGGCAGTATGGGTATGTTACATACCCAAATAGTTATTCACTCACTGGGGCACCACTAGGTTAACCCTGTAACGATAGGTAGTATTAATGTCCAAGTTGCTTGACGGTATAAAAGTAGTCGATCTGACCCATGTGTTGGCTGGACCCTATTGTGCCTATCAGTTGGGTTTACTAGGGGCAGATATTACTCGCATCGAAAACCCGGCTTCAGTTGACTTGCCACGAATAATTGACCCGGATCCTGAGCGTCTGGCCAAAGGTATGGGGGCGGGTTTTATAACTTCCAATGCCAATAAGCGCTCCGTTGCAATAGATCTGAGCAGTAAAGAAGGCCAGGATCTTGCCCGCAAGCTCATCGCAGATGCTGATGTGGTGATCGAGAACTTCCGTCCCGGCGTTCTAGAAAAGTATGGCCTAGATGCAAAGACATTAACCCAGAAAAATCCACGCCTTATTTATTGCTCGATCAGCGGCTTCGGCCAGGAAAGTAGCTGGAAGGATCGACCTGCCTATGACGACATTATTCAGGCGATGTCAGGCCTTATGGCTATCACGGGTACTTTGGAAAGTGGGCCGGTCATGGCCGGATTCCCGATCATCGACTATATAACAGGATTGATGGCTGCCTTTGCTATCTCAGCCGCCGTTGCCAAACAGGCTCGTACCGGAGAAGGCGAGGTGCTGGATGTTGCGATGCTGGATTCGGCTATGTCCATAATGGGGCCGGTATTTGCCTTGCAGCACATTGCTGACATGCCCATCGCGCTACGTGGCAACACCTCTTTCTCGGGAAGTCCATTTTCGGGCACGTACACTACTGCAGAAGGGGCAATTGTCGTCACGGCCAATACCCCGGCGCAGGCAAAACAACTTTTGAGCGCTCTCCAGTTAGACGGTCTTTGGGAGAACCCTAAAGTACGCAATTGGCGAGAGAATCCTGATGTGTCGGAATTGATTTCCGGCCCCATCAAAGCGGCGTTCGCGGCGAAGTCAGCTGACGAGTGGGAGGTGTTACTAAACCAGGCTCATGTGCCGTCTGCCAAGCTTCGGAGTATGCCAGAGATGCTTGAGCTGCCTTATTCCAACGAAAGAGGTTTTGTTCACAAAGTGGATATTCCGGAACTAGGTCGAGAATACCCAGTTCCCGGAGTTGGTTTTCTTGCCGGTGGAAAAAACGGTTATGTTGCGTCACCCCCGCCTGTGTTGGGAGAACACACACTAGAGGTCCTCCGGGAAGCGGGCTTGCCCGATCAGGAAATTACGGATCTCCAGGATGCGGGAATAGTCAGAATCTATGAGAAAACTGGCCAGAGTGACAAATAATGACTGCGGTCCTTCATTCGTCACACATTTTTATTCGCTAATCCGGGAGAGATATAATGTCAGATCCAAAATATGTCACGCTAGAAATGTCCGAAAATGTTGGAGTGGTGACCTTCAGCAATCCGCCTAACAATTTTATTACGCTGCAGGCGTTAGAGGAATTCCAGCGGGCCTTCAGGACGTTGGACGCCGATGAAAACTGCCGCGCAATTGTTTTAGCAACTGAAGGAAAGGCGTTCTGCGCGGGTGCGGATTTTACTACGGGTCTGGCAGAAGGCATTGATTTCAATGAGGGTATAGCGAAATTCTATAGTCGTGCCATGACATTTTTCGATATCAAAAAGCCAATGGTGGCAGCAGTTCAAGGCGCGGCAATCGGCGCTGGTTTTGGCTTGAGCCTGGTTGCAGATTTTCGCATCGGCTGCCCTGGAACAACTTTCAGTGCAAACTTTACCCGTCTCGGAATTCATCCTGGGTTTGGTATGTCATTTACTCTCCCTCGTATCATCGGGGCCAGTAATGCTGAATTGCTGTTTTACACAGGCCGGCGTATTAAAGGCAGTGAGGCTTTAAATTTGGGTCTTCTCACCGAGCTAGTCGAGCGGGATGATGTCATGCCGTCGGCAATGAAGTTGGCCAAGGAGGTTGCTACTTGTGCGCCGCTGGCCGTGCAGGATACCAAAGCCACGATGAGAATGGGTTTGGCAGAGCAGGTTCGAGCGGCCAATAAACGTGAACAAGCGCTGCAGATGGCGCAGATGGCAACCAAGGATTTTCGTGAAGGGATAAAAGCAACTCACGAAAGGCGAGAGCCAGAATTTACAGGAAACTGATAGAAGGTTAGGAACTAGAGTTGACGATCAACCCGAGGAAAACATGAATAACATGCCTGTATCTGAATCAGTCAATGATACTAGAAACAACGTCCGAACCGATGAATACCCGAGCTCCTGGGAAGCGAATTATGTTCTGGGTTTGCTGTTTTTGGCTTACGCCTTTTCATTTATTGATCGGAATGTTCTTGGGGTGATGGTAGGCCCAATTAAGGCAGATCTTGAGTTGAGCGACTTTCAATTCAGTTTACTTCAGGGCGCTGCATTCGCAATTCTTTATAGCGTAATGTCTATCCCTTTTGGACGGTTGGCAGATGCCAAGAGCCGAAAACTCATCATGGCATTAGGGCTCTTTAGCTGGAGTCTGATGACAATCGGTTGCGGCTTGGCGAAGAATTTTTGGCAGCTGTTTGTAATGAGAATGGGGGTTGGTGTAGGCGAAGCCACGCTATCTCCAGCAGCATATTCAACGATTAGCGATAGCTTTACCAGAGAAAAACTGACCAGAGCCCTGGCAATTTATAAAGCTGGCATGTATGTGGGCGGAGGGCTGGCATTAGCGCTGGGTGGCTTCATGTACGACTACTATGCGTCGATACCCGATTTGTCTTTTCCGGTATTGGGCGCCATAAATGCCTGGCAGGCAACCTTCGTTACAGTGGGGCTGCCCGGTTTTTTACTGGCCTTAATGATTTTCTTTACCAAAGAGCCCACGCGTAAAGGTATGCTGCGATCCAATGACGCTAATTCTCCAGCATCACTGAAAATCGGAGAGGTTTTTTCCTTTATGTTTGTTCAACACCGCCGCCTATATTTCAGTCTATTTATGGGGTGTTCGATACTTGCCATTGTGAGCTATGGCTATTCGTCGTGGTTCACAGAAATGCTGATTCGCAATTTTTCACTGGATCGCTCCCATGCCGGTTCGCTTGTGGGGACTGTCATAATTGTCGGAGGACTTCTGGGTATCCTTTCAGGGCCACTGATTGTTGGGTTTTTACAGAAACGTGGCTTCGCGGACTCGCATATGCGCGCCTTAATGCTTTTAAGCATTGCCCTTATTCCAGCGGCAGTTAGCGCACCACAAATGCCAAATCATATTCTGGCATTGGCTCTAGTGAGTGTAACGTTTTTTTTCCAGGCGGCCTATATAGGTGTTGCCGCCGCTGGGGTTCAATTGGTGACGCCCAACCAGATGCGCGGTCAAGCTACTGCGATCTATCTCTTTGCTACCAACATGCTTGGACTGGCATTGGGATCAACTCTGGTGGCTGGGTTCACCGATTTTGTTTTTGCTGATGAAGGCGCGCTTATGCATTCCCTGTCGCTGAATTCGGCTGTCCTATTGCCTATCGCCGCATGGATTTTTTGGAAGGGGCTGGATTCATTTTCTACTGCAATTAAACAATCTGAAGAATGGTGTTAAAAGTAGAAAGCTGTCAACGATGGCAGTCAAAGTGTGCGACAAGCAAAGATGGTGCAGCGACGTCGTGTTTCATTTGGAAAGGCTTAAGGAGAGAAGTATGAGTGATTTAGTGCAATTACTACCGCCCAAAGATGGGGTTCAAATTGTGCAACTCAATAGCCCGGAAACAAAAAATGCTCTTACGCTCGAAATGCGAAAAGCGATTAGTACATGTTTTGAAGAAGCTGCGCTAAACGGTGCTGTAAATTGTGTAGTCATTACGGGCGGGGAAAAGTGCTTTTCCGCAGGGGCTGATGTTAAGGCCGTGGTCGATTACAGTCCCACTGAGGTTATGCGGGAGCAGGTTGAACAGTACTGGCTTCCCCTGAAGAATTTCCCCAAACCTCTTATTGCCGCAGTCAGTGGTTATGCCATGGGAGGGGGTTGTGAATTGGCAATGCATGCGGACATTATTGTCGCTGGCGAAACTGCCACCTTTGCACAGCCTGAAGTTCGTCTGGGTATCATGCCTGGCTCCGGCGGTACGCAGCGACTGCCGAGAGCGGTGGGTAAATTCAAAGCAATGAGATTGCTGCTAACCGGTGCATCATTTTCTGCACGGGAAGCGCTTGAGATGGGTATGGTGTCTGAGGTAGTGGCCGACAGTGAAGTGCAAAGCGTGGCTATCAAAACAGCCGAACTGATAGCCAGGCAACCGCAAGTGGCTATACGAAAAATAAAGGAAGTGGTGCTTGCCGGATTGGATGTTTCACTGGACACGGGCCTCTTGATGGAGAGACAGGCCCTGCATCTGCTGTTCGATACTGAGGATCAAAAAGAGGGAATGCGCTCCTTTATAGAGAAGCGTAAGCCCAACTACACAAGGTCTTGATACTAGCTCGAGGCCCGATAGTGGGTGTCTAGATAAACTCCAATGATCCAGTAGCACTGGCTTTGCAGCCCATCCAATTGTTAGAAACTCTGAGAGAAAGATGAACACATTCCTGGAATTTGACGCAGTTGAGCTACCGGGTTACCTGCAAGATACCCGCATGCGAGTGCGAGAGTTTCTGCAAAGGGAATACCTCTCCAGGAAGCACCTATTCTCTAACTCCTTTAATCCAGAGTTCAGCAGGATCTGTGGCAAGGCAGGTTATATTGGTATGACCTGGCCCAGGCAATACGGCGGTGCTGAGAAAAGCTATCTCGAGCGCTATGTGGTTTGCGAGGAAATGTTGGCAGCAGGTGCGCCGGTCTGGGCACACTGGGTTGCCGATCGGCAGTCCGGCTCGGTGTTGTTGAACTATGCTTCAGAAGAAATCAAACAGAACCTGATTCCCAAAATTGTTGCCGGACAATGCTACTTCTGTATTGGATTAAGTGAACCCGATTCTGGGTCGGATCTGTTCTCCGCCAAAGCCTCGGCGAAAAAAAGTAGTGAAGGTTGGGTATTGAACGGCACCAAGCTGTGGACCAGTGGCGCGCAAATATCCCACTACATCATCGCCCTGATGCGTACAGATAAACCTAGCAAGGACAACCGTCGTCATGGGCTCACCCAGTTTTTGGTGTCTATGGATACGCCGGGAATTAGCACTCGGCCAGTGAAAAGCTTAGCTGGGGGATCCGAATTCAACGAGGTGCATTTCGATAATGTGGTTATCCCCTCGGGCAATGTGTTAGGTGAAATTAATGGTGCCTGGAAGCAGACTAGCGAAGAGCTCGCCTATGAACGCAGTGGGTCGGACCGATTTCTGGAAATATTTAGTTTGTTTCAGGAGTTGGCTAACTATGTACATAGGAATCCCAAGGTTCATTTGCAGGAAGCTTTGGGAACCTTGGTAGCCGACTTGTATAGCTTACGTCAAATGTCCCTGTCAGTAGCACTGATGCTTGAACAGGGTAAAACACCCATGGTAGAGGCAGCACTGGTAAAAGATGTGGGCACCCTCTGGCAGCAGGCACTGCCGGAGCGAGTCAGAAGCATTGTGGGTGGTGAGAATGATTTTGGCGATCAGCATCAGCTTCGCCGTGAAATCGATAGCATGTTGAAGATTGCTCCCAAGCTCACTATTCAAGGCGGCACGACGGAAATCTTACGCGGAATTATCGCCAGAGGACTGGGCTTGCGTTAGCAACTGAATACAGTGGTTGATTGAAGCTCTAAATTATATTGAAAAGGTTCTGCACATCAACGACGTTTGAGATGATTGGTTTAGGAGTAAAAGATGGGACTTTCGGGTACAGATGCCTTACTTGCAGATGCTGTATCAAAATTATTGGGGAACATCTCCACCAATAAATTATGCTTGGACGTTGAGAAAGGTTACTGGCCCTCTTCTGAATGGGCGCAGGTGGTAGAAATGGGACTGCCGATGGCATGGTTGCCAGAGGATTTGGGGGGAGTAGAATTGCCCCCGGAAGAGGGGTTTGCGATCGCCAGACTTGTCGGCCGCTATGCCACGCCGTTACCGATAGCGGACGCCCTGATAGCGTCAGCTATTGCAGCTAGAGCTCAGATTAGACTGCCGGACGCTTTGGTGCTATTAGGCAATACTCCACCGAACGAAACGCTTGTCATGAATAGTGACGGGACAATCAGAGGAAGATGCCGTGCCACCATCTTTGCACAGTATGCTCAGTACCTGCTGATACCAGTAGAAACCTCGACAGGCTCGCGAATTGCGTTGATTGAAAATTCGGGAAATCAGTCAACCGTCGAAAATACAATGGCGGGCGAACCCGGTTGTGAACTTGTTTTTGAAAAGGCCAAATTGGTCGCCATGTCCGCTGAGGATTTTCCTGATGTACAGGATATTATCAACGATATTGGCGCTGTCGTGCGCTGTCAGCAAATCGCTGGAGCGTCTGAAGCGATCCTGGATATTTGTATCAATTACGTCAATGAACGCGAACAGTTTGGTCGTCCAATAGCGAAATTTCAAGCAATCCAGCATCACCTGGCGGCCATGGCTGGGGAGGTGGCGGGTATAGCCTGTTCTGCAGATGTGGCTAGTCGCACATTGATCAAGAACAACTTTAACTCCAGCGGTGTAGATATCGCTATTGCATCAGCAAAGGTGCGAGCCGGTACCTCGGGGGCGAAGGTGATACGAATTGCACATCAGGTACATGGTGCGATCGGTTTCACCGAAGAATACAACCTGCACCGATTTACGCGAAGAATCTGGTCTTGGCGTGAGGAATTTGGCAACGAAATGATTTGGTCTCGTCGCCTTGGGCAGTTGGTCACTAACCGCGAAAACCCCCAGCTTTGGCCTCTTGTTTGTGAGTAAATCACAGGCTCCGTCTCTACCACGCCGCCTGCAAGAGTTTTAGCGCATCCGCCACCTGCTTGTCCGGCGAGCGAGCACCGGCATTGGCGTTGAAGTTCTTAATAGTCTCCCGCGCGATGCCGATCAGGTCATCCTCTGGAATATCCAGCTGACGCACCTGAGTCGGTACGCCCTGGGCCGCATACACTTCCTCCAGCCGGTCCGCGACAGCCATTGCGGCGGCCTCCGCACCCATGCCATTGCTCCAGACCCCCATTGCAGAGGCAACTTGCTGGGCCTGGGCCTCCTCCACTCCAGCCGCGGCGAGTCGCAGAGCAGGGGCGTGCACCACCGATGTGCTCTCCCCCTGGCCTACTCTCGGATAGCGCACATGCAGGGCCGTCGAGATGGCATAGCTGCCACTGAACGGGCCGGCGGTGAAGCGGCCGCGTCCATCATCCTCCGCTCGGGTGGTCAAGAAAGCTGCCAGCGACAGGTCGATGCGCAGGGCCGGATTATCCAGTTCCTCCATCAGGCGCAGATAGGCATCATGGGCCAGCCGGAAGCTATGCTGTAGATCGCCTGCAACTAGCGGATTGACCCCCATCTGGCTGATCGAAGAGATCGCGCCCGCGAAGACCGTCGTCGCTGTGGAGCGGATCACGTCCGGTGGTGAGGACAACAGGACACCCTCATCCAGAAATATTGAGTGAGGCCGGGTTTTAGGGTCGAAATACTCCATCCGGTGGTCGAGGTCGGGGTTCTTCAGTCCCGTGCCCGCCCGGTTCATGGCGTTGGTCGGCGTGGTCGGTACGTTGACGATAGGTAGCTTTGGCGCCATCAGCCGCGGGCTGTAAGCGGTCTTGCCCTCCGGGTATTGGGTCATCAACTCGAAGGGGCTGGCATCCTCCGCCAAATAGATCGCAATCGCACGCACCGCCACAATGACACTGCCTCCGCCCGCCGCGATAAGCATGTCCGCTCCTGCCTCTCTGGCCGCATTGGTGGCCGCCTGGACCGAGGAATAGGTTGAGTCCTTTTCAATGCCATCATAGACCCCGGCGAATCGCTCCCCCAATGCTACCCGGATGCGCTCGACCGTGTCTGTCCGCCGGTTGATGGAGGGCGAGCAGATGACGAACGCCCTTTGGGCTTTGGCGCGGACAGCGGCTTCGGGCAGGTATCGCTCCAACACCTCTGTCCCACAATACAGCCGCCAGTCATGCCCTGCGGCGCGGAAAGATTGAGTCATTTCTTACCTCCATTGTCAACCGCATCCTGAGTATCCCGAACTTGATGCGGGACAAGTTGGGGGCATGATCGCGCCAGGTTCCAACTCAGTTGAAGTTAAACTCAACCTGAAGGCCAACCACACGGCCCTTTTGCAGCGGGGAAAAGGTACCGCCCAATGGAACCCCACCCAGCTTGCTAGGCATCTGGGAATCACCGCCGAAGTTTACTTCGTCCAACAAATTCCTTCCGTATGCGCTGAGTACCCACTTACCATCGTTGGATGATAAATCAACTCCCGCTGTAACATTGACCCAATCATCAATAAAACCGAGGTTATTGTCAGTTGAATATATCTTGTCACGATAGGCATAGCTGATTCTGGAGGATAGGTTCCAGTCACCCAGCTCCATATCGTGCACAAGGCCAACTGAGTAAGTCAATTCCGGTACAGAGGTGGATTTCAGCGCTTTATCGTCGCCATCAGAGACACCGTCTCCATTTAGATCGCCAGTTAAGGAACTCCATTTTGCATCAATGTAGCCTACGCTAATGTTCAGCAGCAGCGTGTCAATCAATGCGATCTGCGCATCGACTTCGGCACCGAAAACTTCCAAATCGCCCGCGTTACGGAATGTTTGGACAACACCCGAGTTAGGGTCGGACTCAAGTATGGCGCGTTGCGCGTCCCTCAGCTCCGTATAATACACAGCGCCATTGATTCGACCGATGCCATTCAGGTTTTTTTTGAAACCAGTTTCGAAGCTATCCACTTCTTCTTCGTCAGTTGGCCCGGGTCCGAAATTGATCGCGTCTACGTTGGTATTACGCAAGTTGTAAATACCCGAACGATAGCCACGGGACCAGTGTCCGTATATCAATGTGTCGTCTTCCAAGGAGTAGCTTACGCCCAGGCGTGGTGAAACGTTGGTCCAGGTTTTGTCGTCGGCGAAATCAAATGGACAAGCTCCTTCGACAATACTGCACGGGGAGTTAACATTAAAAACCAGAGAGGCCACTTTGGCATCCTTCTCTTCACGGGTGACGTTAATCCCGGCGTTTAAGGTCAGCTGGTCAGTCAGCGCATAGTCGAGCGAGCCGAACCAGGCAATAGAATCAACGTCCTGCACACCACCGCCATGTTGAGTCCGCGCCGGGGCCACGCCACCTGTCGCTACACCCAACAGTTCTCGCGCTTCGCCGTAGGCCAATTCATTAGAAAGTTGTGCCAGGCCGGTCGTTACACGCAGCTGGTCGAAAGTGCCTGAGTAGCGAATCTCATTAGTGAATTGCTCGTACTCAATCTCGGTTGTACTGTGAAAGAGCCAGATTGGTTGCGAATCAACATCTACTAGCAAAGCGGAACTGAATTCTCTCCAACCCATAATGTAGGTGATGGTTCCCTCGCCAAAATCTACGTCCCAGTTAGCTTCGGCAGTAACAAAGTCTAGCTTGGCGTCATCGAACCCCCGTTCATCGATTGAAAACTTGTGGCTGTCCCTGTCCCAACTAAAAGGTGTTCCGGGTACGCCACTGCCAGCGCTGTGGCTCTGGCTCACGGCACCATCACCCTCCGTGTCTTGATATTCGTAGCGGAGAGTCAGGTCGAATTCATCCGTCGGCGCCCACAGCAATGAAGCTTTCAGCATTTGGGTTTCTGATGCGCCAGCATCTTGCCCATCAAATTCGTTGATGAACCAGCCATCATCTTCGTTGCGGTAACCAACCAGTCTTGCAGACAGTGTGTCGGTCAGTGGCCCAGAGACAGCACCCATGACATAAGTATTCAGGCCGCCGTCTCCATTCGGATTGCCGTCTGTGGCAACCCTGAAGTTAGCTTCGAACTCATCACTGGGTGATTTCGAGTTGATCAATACGGCACCACCTGTGGTGTTACGCCCGAACAGAGTGCCCTGGGGCCCTCGCAACACTTCAACACTTTGCAGGTCGAAGGTGTCCAGCATGACGCCATTATTCATTCCCATATAGACACCATCAACAAAAAGGCCGACAGCTGGATCAAAGGAGGGGATCGACCCTCTCATGCCGATACCGCGAACCGAGAAGTTGGCGGTATTTTTCTGAGTGCCAATATCTTCCAGCATCACACCTGGCATGCCGATCGACAAGTCGTGGACATTGCGAATTTTAAGTGCATCGATCTGCTTGGAGTCCATGGCGCTTACGGCCACGGGAATATCCTGCATCGATTCCTCAGTTTTCCGTGCTGTTACTACAACCTCCTCCAAAAGCATTGAGACGTTCGACTGACGCTGCCCCTCCTGTGCACTGATGCTGGACGCTGCGGCCAACGTCAGGGCAGCAGTCGCTGCGCTGACTGCGAGTGATACTTTTCGATTCTTTAGCATTGTTTAACTCCTCCGTAACCTATTGGTTGGTAGATACATTCGCGATTGAGCACTTCCCTTTGTTTCGGCCGGCTTTGACAAAATGCTTCAGGCCTCCGGTTATTTGAAGTACTGAGAATTGCTGGCGTTTTTTACCCTTCAAAACTGTTCCCTTCAGTGATCAAAAATTATCAGCCTGAACATCTTTGGGTTTAGTGTATTGCGTCGCATGCTTGTCATATCGCGTCTATGCATATTCAAGTATCTAACCCGCGCACCCACTCTCGTAAAAACCAGGGCAACTTGCCGTTCAGGTATCCATAGCCGCCAGGCACTGGATTAATCATACGAGACCAGATTGAGTTCCTGCCCTCGGTTAACACCAGCTTATTTGGGGTTGAATTGCAGTCGCAGGCTTAAGCGGCGGAGGCGCTGACCTAGACGGGCCCCTTGTGTGATCCAGCCTGCACAGTTTGTTAGACGCAATTAGGCAAATACATAGCGCGTAATACCAAGCTGGGGTTTTTCTTACAATGGTATATTTGCCACTAACGGCCATCGGAGTGTGTCCGGGACCAGCTGTGACGCTGACAAGTTCAAGGGGCTCCAACCCCAATGATCGGGTTGACACTACATGGCAAAATGGTCTCTTAGGATGACGAATCAAGCACGCCACCCTCGTGGGTGGTTCGAGGCAAATTTAAATTAAAGGGCTCCAGGTTTGGCTGCCTCTTTATATCCCCTGAAATACAAGTTTATTGAGGTTAGCTATGACGGACCCACTCTTGATGTTTGTTGATGGCAAAAATCACCTGCCTACTTCCGGAGAGTTTTTCGATACCCACGATCCTTCCAATGGGGCAGCAAAGAGTTTGAGGTCTTAAGCCCAGGTGGTAATGCACCCACAGTAAGTGGGACTAGTTACATGCGACAATTTGAACTTAAAATAGCTAGCCTAAAAGATAGCACCCCAGAATCAGTGAAGTATACTTGGCTGGGCAGTGCACAAACGCGCGGCAGTTCAACTGATCCAGTAAAACTCGCCGAACATCTTGTTCCTGAGCTTGTAAGGAAGATCGGAGAAGAAACGGAAGATTTGCAAGTCCCATTCAAGGATTTAGGAATGATCCTGATGGACTAGAAACCTCCATGTTTGAATGAAAACATCAGCTCCGATTGCAAAGCCTGAATCCTTTGTTGGACTTTTACTCGCTTATTTTTTATAAGTGGGACTCCGTCAGGCATTGTATGACTCGATTCCAGCAAGTCATGATCGCTCTCTGATTGCTTAAACTCCTTTGCCCTCAACTCACGTATCTTTCTCGCTAAATAGTCAGTTCTCGAACCATTCTGACATTCATAAGCTGGTTTGATGCAGTGCCTACAGCCAAATCCGTTATCAAAGTAAAGAACACCACACCGACGGCAACATTCGGGGCACAACCACCATTGTCGGGCACCATTTTTCAACTTGGTCCAGGCCGTTGGGATCAACTGCTGAAAGCCCTTAGAGCCTTTTAGGTCTAGGCCATAGGGTGTAGTTGTGGCGTCTAACTCCAACACTAACTGACCATTTATCGACCATGACAGAAGATGCCTACAACCATTTGGTGGAGACATATACTTTTTTATATCCGATGGTATCAATCTTGGATACTCATAATTACGACGTCTGATACGGGGATGATTGTGGAAATTAGCCATAGTTGACCTAAAAGCTTTGAGAGGGATTTATCATCGTTAAAAGTCAACTTAATGAGACAACGTCAGGTTGTCTCAAGTGAAAAAAGTGACTGTTTTTACATAGCTATTGTGTATTTATAAAAGCATCCATGCTTATATATTTTTTTATTAAAAAAAGATTTAGAAACTTGTCACTTTTGTCACTTTAAAAAGTCGGCATCACCTTTATTAACCCTAAAAAATAAGTCATAGCAACTATAGCCATCCCGGATAACGATGTGATGTCCAAGATCCGCCATGCGTGCTTTAAAGACTTTGGATGACACCTTATTTCTGACGCCATTGTTAGTACACCAATAGCCGTATTGGTCATATGCTAGAGATACCTTAATAGTGAGCTTCGTTTTCTCCTCATCGACCATTCCACTGCAGTCAGGATCAGAGAGCCATCCTCGAACTGAATTACTGTCATGCTGCCATTCTGCAAGGCATTTATCATGCGCTTTTGATAGGAATATTTTTTCGTTTTCCAAGTAGTCTGTAACGCCCTCTAGAGCCCAATTTAGTATCATGGGGCGCTCTGTTCTAATAATCGTATCAGCTAAATTAGGATCTCGTTCTAATTCTGGCTTACCGGCACTGAAGTGGACAATTGCCCACCGCCGCCAGAATGCCTCAGACTGATCCCTAGTAGCTAAATAAAAATTACTGTTGAACCAGTGGGCGCAGCCTGGTCTGAATGTGAACACCTTTCCGTACGCTTCTCGAGCTGAGATTCTGTCACAGCTAACCACACTTTTAAACTCGGCACCTGGTATCACCTTATCATTGTTGATCTCTGGGACAAGATTTATGAGTTTTCCAACTAATTCAGCTTTTTTATAATCTTGGTCCCACTCTAAGGGTGACACCGAACTTAAGTATTCTGTCCTTAGAAGACTCTCAATGATCCTCTGAAAACCTGATTTGAAGGAACCTCCAACCCCATAAAGTAGAAGAGCTTTGTGCAAAGGATGCTGAATGTTGAAGATTGCCAGACCAGTGAACATTCTCAACTGTCTAATTTGCTCATCGGCATCATCTGGATGAAATGCATCTCGCAAGGTCTGAAGAAGCTTAGTTGGCTCTTCAGGACAGAGCTCAACATCGACCTGGAATCTGGCACGATGAGATGAGTTAAGGTCATTTCCAATCACTTTTTTGTCATTAATTGAGTAAAAGTAATTGGGCGTAGCGATCCCTTTTGGAGCCTCTTCAAAAAATGAAGGCTTTTCAATATAGTCATAAACAAGATCACTTAATGCTTTGTAATCTGATGCTCTTCTGCATAATTTCTGGCTCTTATAGCAATTCGCTATTTGCTGGCCAATCTTTTTAAGTGATATCTTTTTCCAAATATGACTTCGATTGTCACAAAGCCACAGCGCTCCCTCACAGGCTACTAGGTTTTTATATTCAGGCTTCAGAAGGAATTGTTCGGCTATTTCCATTTGTGAAAGCTGAATGTTCTGAGCCTCTTTGCAGGCACTCTTTATATCAGCAAGGGATAAGCCTGTAAGGCTTTTAAGCTGGTTACGCAGCTTACCTTTGTCTAAGACATCTGCTGAGTTGATTCTTGCTAGGGCGTTGTGGATTGCCTCTTTGTTGCCCCCATCGTCTGCAAGAATTTGAAACGGGTCTTCCAATGAGGCCAAGGCTTCAATGTTTTTCTGTGCATTCCATGATTGACCCTTGATTTTAACCCAGTTCTCACCAGCATCATAAAGAGCAATTTTTAGATCTCCATTATGAAATAGGACATTGAAGGCGCTGAAGGCATCATGGGCTCCAACCCCTCCTCCCTTTGTGTAGAGGGGGTCCGCAGTGCTAAGAGAATGTACTCGCCCACCTTTCACGCTTGCGCTGTAACTCCCACTACGGCTGTTAGGGTGACGGTACAAAGACCCTTTTTGAGCATATCCTGCTTGGACAAGTATTTCGTTAATGCTGTTTTGTGCATTAAAGGTACCGATTAAGGTATCAGAGGGATATTGGTGATCGTTTAGATTATTGGCATATGAAATATCCACCGGTATGCGATCATCTGCTTGCACGGTATCCTTTATTAACGGCTCAAAATAGTTTCCGCTGCTCTTGATCCTATAATCATAATAAGCCCCTCGATTAGGTAGGAAGGCTAGCTGATTGGCGTTTTCAGAACAACGATCTACTGTGATCCCCGAATCCTCAAGGGCATTGTTAAATGCTAGCTGCGCCCTATGCCAATCCTCAAAGCCTAACGTTTTTATCAGAGGCACTATCACTCGGCTATTCTGTGTATCTGATTTAGCCGATTTAGTTGTATAGGTCAGATAGTCACTTCCTCCTAAAATTTCATCCAGGCGACGGCATAAATCCTCTATCACCGGAGGATTCTCATCAATGTCCCCCCAAATCACTGCAAATTGACCATCAGACTGCTGGTCTTTAAGGGTTCTAGTTTTTAGGATCGAAGCCATAAACCATTGAGCTTGGTTTTTTTCAACGTTAGTGGGGTTATGGACCAACTGGATAATCTCATTGAACGCGATCGAGCTTAGCTCGCCATTACTGTTTGAGTGTGACGCACTGTGTCCACTGGTAAGTTTAATGTCCATCGAATAGCCCCCTTAAAGTAGTGGCACGTTTCTCAATAAGGAGCGTCACTACCTGCTCAAGAGTGTAGTCTTGATCACCAGCCGCCATAGCCGCTATAACAGTCTCTACCTCACTCGATAGCCAGCCGACAGCGCGTCCACCAAGATTAATCGGCGGAGGGAATTTATGTGTATTGATGCGTACATGTAGGGTTGTAGCAGATATGCCGAGTTGCTTTAGGACATCTGGTTTACGCTGTATTGAAATCGGGTGCATCTTAGCCTCGTAATGATGTTTTTGGTTACGAGGCCATTTTGGTTAAATCATTCTCGGAGGTCTTCCCGATGGGAAAATAACTTAGTTGCTGGGAAAGTCATTATTTTTTAATACGTTTCAGGCTATTACCAATAATGTCTTCCAATGCCGATGTTTGTAATCCGGTTAGTCCGCTTTTACATAGCAGCCCCACCAATCCGGCATCTCCAGTTTCTTTTGAATAGCCTTTAAATGGGGAGCCGTTTTTCATGAGATTTTCTGGATCAGTCTCAGCCAATTTATAAGCAAGCCCACCAATTACTTTTAGTAAGGTGCTCTCTCTTCTAGGAGACATCGTTTCTTCAAAATCCAGATTTTGAACTTTATCTATATTTTTCACTAGATCAGGTCTATTCGCGCTTAATAAAAACTTCCGAAGATCCTCGCGCTGAAAATAACCTTCATCACTATAACCATCCAGAGTAAAGCTTATGTCAGAGCTGTGCCCAAGATATTTGAAATCGTCGATTCTTGCTTGCAGCTGGAGTTCCAGCTCAACCGCTATATTAGCCTGTGGTAAAAGCTCAGAATCCTTCTCACTCTTTAACTTGAGATCTTCTACAGAACTATATTCGTCCAGCAAACCGACAGACAACAGAGCGGCCTCTGAGGAATCGAAAAACACTTTAATCTGTGAATACATAATTTCTCCAATACAATCCCTAACTGACTATGATAAGGCTAAGATGAGGTATTAATATTACCAAATATAACTGGAGTCATTTCCCCCGTGAGAGCAGCATTTTCAATTCGCTCTGACCACCATTCCATCATCACCTTTCTTCGCTCAATATACTGAGCACGATTATAGGCAGCTCTGACCGTGTTGGTATCAACATGAGCCAGGGCTGCCTCAATGATATCCCCATCAAAGCCTGCCTCATTTAAAGTTGTGCTCGCTAATGCTCTCAACCCATGAGAAACCAACTTCCCATGAAAGCCCATACGCTTTAAGGCCATGTTTGCCGACTGCGGATTGTATGGCTTCCTATTGCTTCGATCAGATGGAAAGATAAACTCACTTCGCCCACTTATCATATTCATCCGTTCTAATAGCCTCAAAGCTTGTGAGGTTAACGGCACAATATGGTCTCGTCGCTTTTTCATCCGCTTTGCCGGGATACACCAAAGCGACTGCTCCGAATCTATTTCATCCCAGCGGGCACCGGCAGCTTCACTTGGGCGAGTCATTGTGTGTAATTGCCAGAGGATTAAACTGCGTGTCGTCACTTTAATACTGGCTGCTTGAACCGCGCTTAGCAATAAGGGCAGTTCACTTGGGGATAACGTCGGCTGGTTTTGCTTCTCGGGTACTTTAAAGGCCGCTGCGATACCTGCTAGCGGGTTATGCTGAATTACGCCCGTATTCGTCGCCCAAATCATCACTTCGTTAAGCCTTTGGCAAATCCGTTTCACCTGCTCCAGCGATCCCTTAGCTGCAAGCGGCCTCAAAGCCTCAATAGCTATTGGGGCTGTAACCGCAGATATTGGAAGCCTCCCCAAGCTGGGAAATATATGTAATTCAAGTGAGCGCCAGATATCGCCCGCGTGATCCAAGGACACTCTATGCTTTTTAACCTCTAACCAGGCGGCCGCTACAGCCATTAGCGTAGCCAACGCCTGATCCTCTTTGCTCTGAGCCGCCTGAGCTTTTGAGGTTTGCGGATCAATTCCTCTTGCTAACAGCGATCTAGCGTCGGCGCTCATGGATCTCGCATTAGCCAAGGTGACTGAAGGATAGTTGCCAAAACTAAGGTTGGCCCGCTTCTTGGTGTGCGGTCGATAGTAATTAAACAACCACGTTTTTGTGCCGGTGGTAGCAATGCGCAGATACAAGCCATCACCATCAGCGAGTGAGTATTGTTTCGCAGCAGCCTTAGCGGCACTGATCTCCATATTTGATAATGGCTTTGTTCTTTTTGGCATCGTAGTAACACAGCTCTTGGTAACATGGCTCTATGTTACTACCTGTGTTACCAAAGTAAACGGATGTTAACGATTATTATAGAATTTAAACGATCCATACATGACCAGATATACTGGCCTGTATGGGTATTTACTAGGTACTTAGTGTTGCGAAGTGTTTCCTAGATCACTTGTTTGATGGACTACAGAGAAGCTG